>Ga0181520_10001523_pt1 | contig 46710 bp, 40 predicted proteins | sample PEATcosm2014_Bin_29_FD_132451 | JGI IMG/M metagenome (GOLD analysis project Ga0181520, IMG submission 132451) | Peatland microbial communities from MTU Mesocosm Facility, Houghton, MI, USA - PEATcosm2014_Bin02_30_metaG | ecosystem: Environmental > Terrestrial > Soil > Wetlands > Peat | place... | reverse complement strand
GAGAACGAGCTATCTCTGCGTTTGATTAGACTTTCACTCCTCCCCACAAGTCATCCCCTCGGTTTTCAACCCAAGTGGGTTCGGTCCTCCACGCGGTATAACCCGCGGTTCAACCTGCTCATGGGTAGTTCACGCAGTTTCGCGCCTACCGCCAACGACAATCGCCCTATTAAGACTTGGTTTCCCTATGGCTCCGACCCGTAAGGTCTTAACCCACAGCCGCAGACGGTAACTCGCCGGATCATTATGCAAAAGGCACGCCGTCACACATTGTCCTTGCGGACCATAGTGCTCCGACCGCTTGTAGGCACATGGTTTCAGGTTCACTTTCCTCCCCTAGCAGGGGTTCTTCCCATCTTTCCATCGCTGTACTTTTCCACTATCGGTCGTCAGGTAGTATTTAGCCTTACGGAATGGTCTCCGTAGATTCAGTCGGGGTTCCACGTGACCCAACCTACTCAGGTACCTCTCGGGAGGCTGTACGAATGCCGCGTACGGGACTGTCACCCGCTATGGTCCATCTTTCCAAATGGTTCCGCTAATCGACAGCTTGGTAACTCCCATGTGAGAGGCCCTACAACCCCGCAGAGGAAAACCTCCGCGGTTTGGGCTCTTTCCTTTTCGCTCGCCGCTACTGGGGAAATCGATTTTTCTTTCTTTTCCTGCGGCTACTGAGATGTTTCAGTTGACCGCGTTCGCTACATGCACCTATGAATTCAGTGCATGCCAGTTCGGGTATCCCGGGATCAAAGTTCTTTTGACAACTCCCCCGGGCATATCGCAGTCTTAGCACGCCCTTCAAAGCCTCCTGACGCCAAGACATCCCCCATGCGCCCTTGTTAACTTGGCCACATGAATCGAAGGCTCCTTACGAAACCGAGATCCATGCAACACGTTCGATCTTGAGAAAGTTTGTCACCAGCAGACACCGGCAAGCCGGACATCCGCCGTGACGGGAATCAAGATCAAAGTAACGATCCAAAAATTAATCTCTTGCGCTCTCAAAAACATCGTATGTATTGCGCTCTCGCGAACGCAACGCACGTGATGTGAGATGCCACATCAATTACCATATAACCAAATTGTCAAAGAACAAATGGGCTCGCCGTTCCCAGGGAAATCACGCCCGCAGGAACCGCACTACCCCTCAGCACTCGTCGCTACCCAGTAAGGCCGCTTGAAAGTGAAGAGTCCACTATTGTACCAACTCCTCACCGTCTGTCAACCGCACTTGGTGCGATTTGTGACGAGCCTTTTATTTTACCGCGCCCGGCAGATTCGTCAAGGGGTCTTGAAGGTCTACCCTGGAGCGGAAAGTCTTGGATTATATCAATCGGCCAGGACTTGTCAAAGGGTGGACAATTCTCGGCGAGAAATTTTCGCGGCGGACATTTACGTCCGCAAGAGGTACTGTTTTCCCCAGTGATAAAATTGATTATAGACGGCCCTGAAAAGGCAACAAGGGGGTACCGGCGAGAAAACTTGAAATACGAAGCACGAAATCCGAAACGAATTCAAAATCGAAAGGCAGAAGGAACTTCAAAACGGCCGTTTAGGTCATTTGAATTTGCCTTTTTTGAATTTGTTTCGTATTTCGTGCTTAGAAATTCGTGCTTTGCTTTCTTATGCTGCTTCCCCGCGGACTTCCCGCTCGGCCAGCCAGAGGGTCAGGACAGTCTCGATCCGCTTGTCCAGCTCGTCCAGCTCTTGGAGCAATTTGTCGTGTCGCTCGTCTAATTCCGCCAACAACTTGAGTTCGTCAGGGTATTTTTCCATCCGCTCCCACCCCCGCTTCGCAGCCCAAAGAAAGGCATTCCACGACAATCGGCCATTCGGGCTCCGATTATTGAGCGGCACTGGCCACAACCGTTCAACTCGACCAAACGTCGCCTGACGCAGCCGAGTTATTGATGCTGTGCGCGGGCAGCGTTGGGCTTATTGGAGTCCCAGCTTTGGCCGGTAATCCGCAATAAATTCCGGCTATGGCCGGCACTCCAGCGTGCCATTTCTTTCCGCGGCAACCACAGCACGACCGCTAGGACCGTCATATCAGGCGCAGGCGAAAGAGTCGTGTTGCCGCCGGCCTGGCGTAGTGCCGCCAGATCACGGCCGAGTGGACGTCTCCCAGCCGAACTTGTACTGTCCTACCGCCGGTTCACTTCCAAATGTACAAGGTACGGCAAACCCGCCAGAGAGGCCGTTTTCGAAGTGGACGGCCGCATCGGCGTAGTTCTTCGCCGTGGGGCCTACGTCACTGCTTGCGACTGCCCAACCGGAGCAAGAGTGTACCGACGGGTCTTTCACGGCAGTGTTGAAATGTGTGGTCTTGGTCAAGTCAAGAAGCGGTCGCACTGCGTTTGCACCGGCCACCGGGGGCGCAGACGCCGCAGTCGGGACCGGCGCCGCATTGGGCATGGGGGCCACTTCCAGGCTGTCGATGTCCCGATGGATCGTGCCCTCGGCCTTCTTTTCGACAACGAGATTTCGCTGCCCTGCCCTGGTAAATAGCGCACCGAAATCGTACGCGGAGGCCTTCCGCAGGGGATTTTCCCATATTTCGACACCGGCCGGCTGACCTCCGATTCTCGGCATGAGACCGCGGAGAGGCGTTGTTTCGGCCGGCCGGGTACCGGGTTTGCAGGCGGCAGATTCGCAATTCCCCAACGACGGTGCAATCCTGTCCGCGCTGTCCCCCGTTTGAACTTCCTCGCGCAAACTCGTCAAAAAAGCGGCTATCGAGCCGCGCTGAGGAACAATAAGCGACTGCGGATCGTCTGGCGATGGCGCAATTTGCGATGGCGCCTCGGCCGAGCGCGTCGATTCGGTCTGCGATGAGGCAACGCATCGTTCGTCTGGCGCAGTGTTTCTAGCGAACCGCTGAGGTGAAAACTGGCTACCAGCCATCGAGCAATCCGTGGCAACGATAATCCAAACCGCCAGCCCCAGACCAAGGCCGGCAAACGCGGCAAGCAACAGAATTTGGCAAAAAACCTTCATAATGAGGTGCCCATGACCAGGGAAGATTCTATACCTTCGCTTCCTATATCGGCCGATTGGAATAGATTGCGTAATCCGAATCAACCGAATTATCGGTAAAGTTTCGCTAGTTTAGCCAAACTAGCCAAGAAAAAGACGCAGCGGGGTCCCCTTGAGCTCCCAGCTTCCCCGCTGCGTCAAAACACCGGCGTCTCTCCCCAAGACACCGTTGCCAGGGAACTATAGGTTGAACCGTGCGGCTGTCAAACGATGAGCCAATCCAGGCCGAAATCGAGGGAAACCGCTGAATGCGTAAGCGCGCCCACGCTGATGCGATCGACTCCTGTCTCGGCGATTTGGCGGACCGTGTTCAGGTCGATGCCGCCGGACGCCTCCAGTTCAACTGCCGGCGACCGCGCATCGCGGCGAGCCACGGCCTCGCGAAGCGTGGCGGGCTTCATGTTGTCCAGCAGGACCAGGTCGGGTTCCACGGCCAATACCTCGTCGAGTTGTTCCAGCGTATCGACTTCGACTTCCACGATCGCCTCCCCGGCCGCGTCGCCCAATCGCTCCCGGAAGAACTGCCGTGCCTTGAGCACGGCCTCGGCCGGCGAATAACCGCCCGCGCTTTGCGGCCGCAGTTCGGAGCCCAAGGCCAGATGATTGTCTTTGATCAAGACGGCCTCGAAGAGCCCGGCGCGATGGTTTCGCCCGCCCCCGCAGCGGATCGCGTATTTCTCCAGCGACCGCCAGCCGGGAGTCGTCTTGCGCGTATCGTAGATACCCGCGCGCGTGCCGCTCACGGCATCGACGTACCGTCGCGCCAGCGATGCAATTCCGGAAAGCCGGCCCAACATATTCAGCAACGGCCGCTCCACGGCCAGCAGCGCCTGGGCAGGACCTTCCACCGTTCCGATCGACTGCCGGGCGACCAGCGCATCGCCGTCATGCGCCTGTGGCGACCACTTCAGGCCAGTTTGCCCGGGCGAGATACCAGCGCTGAACCTGGCCAATGTGGCGTCGATTGCCGCCTCGCCCGCCAACACGCCGGCATGCCGCACGGCGATGGCCGCCCTGCCCTGGGCTGATTCCGGCACCAAGGCTTCGGTCGTACAGTCGCCCAGCGTGCCCAGGTCCTCGCGGAAGGCCAGATCGAGGATCCGCAGCCAATCGTGTTCGAGCTCTTCATTCCAAACGCTTTGACGAAATTCTTTGTTCATTCCTTCATCTTACGGATATACTTGTCGGTAGTCACGGGCTTGCAAAAATGCCAACAAGAACGTTCCCATGCCGCCACCCCCTGCACCATTGAAACCGCTGCCCCACTGGCTGCTTCGCCAGGGCGAGCAGGCGACGGTGGCAATCCTGATCGGGGCCGGGCTGCTCTCCCTGATCGGCTGGTGGGCCTGGCAGGGCGGCGCACGCGGGCGGACGGTCGAGATCGAGCAGGCCGGACCACAGACGGCGCGGTATCAGGTTGACATCAACAAGGCCGATTGGCCCGAGTTCGCCAATTTGCCCGGCGTGGGGCGGAAACTGGCCGAGCGGATCGTGCAATCGCGCGAGCAGGCCGGCCCCTTTGCCGACATCGAGGACCTGCGCCGCGTCCGCGGTATCGGCGCTCGCACGCTTCAGACGCTGCGGCCTTACTTTCGACCGATGCCCAAGCAGGAAGCAATAGCGGGAAAGAAGGGCGGGGCGGGGCCGCCGGCAGAACCGGAAAGCTGACCATCCGGGGCAAAGGCAAGGCCGTAGTTAGGACACGGAAACGGGCCGGGACGATTTACGCAATCGTCCTGCCCCGTTGTCCCCGGGCGTTCTCCGGCAGTTGTTGGACTGACGTCGCGGAGACCCAGCACGAACGCTGCGATCGTCGGCATCACCTTAGGACCGGCGAATCAATTAACGTCGTATTGTAGGGGTGACTTTAGTCGCCCTCTTCGGCAATAGGGCGACTAAGCTCACCCCTACAGCGTCGACTTGCGGCAGTTATTGATTCGCCGGTCCTTAGTCGCGATATCTTGCGAGTATTGTCTCCGCCCCACCCAATTTTACTTACAAAACACGCGCTTTCAACTTGCAATTTCACACTACGACCAAGGGAACTCGCCCCCATCGCCCATTTCAAGTCTTTTTCGGGAATAAACAGGCAGCCGGCGGGCGAATCAAGGAATGTAAGGGGGCCGGGCAGAGAACGCGAGGTTTAGGCGGCTTTCCGCAGTCTCGCCGCTTGACATTCCGGCGGGGCCGTAGGATGATTGGAGAATCGGGCTTGCGTTCTTTTGCCGCCGCACAGGAAGGTCTTGCACCCTACCAACTTAGCAACCGCCCGCGAAACGTGCCATGCGCGGTTTGAAGTGATGCCAGACAACTCCACAGGGAAGAAACCGTATCATTTCAGATTGCTGGGAGCCTGTTTCGCTTGGCAGCCACCTCAGCGTAACTGACGGCGGTCACACAGTTTAGTTCATATTATTTCAAGGCGGGCAGCCGCAATAATTTGACTGCACGGACCAGGGCAGATGGGACGGCAGTCACTACCAAGGGAGACTCGTAATGTATTTTGCTCGGCGCTTGGGGCGCAGTTGGTTGGGACGGGGGTTGGTCATCTTCCTCGCGGTCTTGATGTTGGTGAGTTTTGCCACCGTGGCGCTGGCTCAGGAAGGCGGCGGCGATGCCCCGCAAGCTGCCCCGCAGCAAAGCGTCTTTTCTTGGTTCATCGAGTGTTCCGGTTTTATTGGACTGATCATCTTGATCTGTTCCATCTACTTTGTGGCCCTGGTAGCGCGAATGTTCATCGATCTGCGAATGCAGACGGCCATGCCTCCGGAAGTTATCGCCCAATGCGAAGCGATGCTCGAGCAGCGGGATTTCAAGGGCATTTTCAACGTGGTCAAGGAGGACGACTCGTTCTTCAGCCGCGTGCTGGTCACGGGCATTACCGAGTTGCCCAACGGCTTGAGCGAAGCCCGCGAGGCCATGGAGCGGATCGGCGAAATGCTCACGACCGACATGGAAAAGAAGATCAGCCCAATGGCCGTGCTGGGCACGATCGGGCCGATGATCGGACTGCTGGGAACGCTTTCGGGGATGATTCGCAGCTTCGGCGAGATCGCCCGTAGCGCTGGCCAGCAGATCAAGTCGGACCGCGTGGCCAAGGGTATTTCCGAAGCCTTGCTGCTGACGTTCGAAGGGGTGGGGCTGTCGTTGCCCGCCATTTTCTTCTTCTCCTTCTTCAAGAACCGCGCCATGGCGATTTCCGTAACGACCATGACCCGTGCCGACGAATTCCTGCGGCACTTCGCCCAGGCGGCCCGTCCCAAGGCGGGCGGCGCGGCGCCCGCGGCGGCCCGTGCCAAGGCATAAGCAAAGAAAGGGTAATCAGCGATGTCAGGTTCCGTTCCTGGTGGCAGCCAAAGCGCTGAACCGAATCTCACGCCGATTCTGGACATGGTATTCCAGTTGATCACCTTCTTCATGTTGGTGATCAACTTCAAGGCGGCAGAGCTTGATCTGTCGTTGCAGTTGCCCGTCATCGGATCGGCCAAGCCACTGCCCGGCGATACGACAAACATGAAGCTCTTGGTGCTCAACGTGAACATCTGCACGAAGTGCCCCCACGCCGGCTGCGACGCCATGGCCACGTTGCGTCCGAACGTGGACGAGGACAAGAAGGTCAAGGGTTACAGCCTGGTCTGCGAGCATGGGCACGAAACGCCCGAACCGCGCGATTTCGCCATCAACAACGGCAGAACCTGCCTAAGCGTGTACGGGCGATTGCTTTGTAAAGAGAACCGCGGCAAGGATTTGCCCAGCATCGAAGAGTACCTGCGCTCGGAGGCGGACATGAGCCTCCTGGGTGAGAAATTTACGCGCGAGGAAATGATCAGGGAAGGAAAAGAGCTGCCGGACGTAGTCGTAATTCGGGCCGATTCCGGTTGCCGCTTCGGGGCCGTCAACTACGTCGTCACAAAATGCCAAGAACAGGGATACCGCACGTTCGCCTTGAAGACTGGCATGGTCGCCAAGTAGGATCGATTCATTATGGTTAAGAAGCACCGTTCGACCGAAGACGTGACCCTCAACGTGACCGCCATGCTCGACATGGCGTTCCAGTTGCTGGCGTTCTTCATCCTCACCTTCCGGCCACCCCCGGGCGAGGCGCAGATCTACTTGAAGTTGCCCCCGCCACAACCGGTTGCGGGCATGACCGGCACGCAGAAGGCGGGTGCCGACGAGACCAAAGATCCCAAGGACGTCAAGACCACCAAGTCGTTGACGATCAACTTGGACGACCGCAATACGGGCGCCATCAGCAGCGTGCAGATCGGCATTCCTAGCGTGTCGATGAAGCCCGTTCCCTACAACGATCTGGAGAAGGAGCTGCGCGGTTACTTCAAGGCCAAGGAAGACAACGATTCCAGCGGCCAGAAGGGCAATTCGCTGGGCGATTACGAGCAGGTGGTGATCAATGCCTCGCCCACGTTGCGTTGGGACCAAGTCATGAACGTGATGGAGCTTTGCACGAAGTTTACCACCACCGCCAACGGCAAGATTCCCTCGGTGAGTCTTTCGGCGGCAGGACCCGATCCCGGCAATTGACGCCGAGGATGGGTGAAGTCAGGAACGGATTGGCAGGTAATCATGCGCGAGACATTCAAGGAGCGCCGGCGGCGGCTGGGGGCAATGCCTATGCCCCGCCTGGTCACGATGGTGCTGATGTTGGCCATCCTGACGCTGATTTTCACGCGACTGCGCGATCCGAGCACCTGGCGCATGTTCTCCCGCGACGATGACGACAGTCTGGTCGTAACCCACAATGAATCGTCTGCCGACAAGCAGCCAGCCCCCGCAGTGCATACCGCGGCGGCCTCTTCCTCGAAGCCGGTGGCCGCCGCCACCAAGCCCGGTCCCCAGCCATCCGACGATAAGAAGACGGCCGAGGCGGAAAAGGCCCCTGCCGTCAAGCAGCCCGTTGCCGCCAATCAACCCGCCGCCGCCGCTGGGCAAATCAACCCCAAGGCGCCTGTCGGCGGCCCCAACCAGCCCGCTCCCGCGCCGGCCGCGCCACCGCAGACTCCTCCCGAACTGACTGCCACAGGCTCGACGGACGAGGATCCGATGGAATGGGAGGACATGAAAACGTACCTGCCCTTGATCGTCGACGGCAGTTTGGAGATGACCAAGCAAGAGATGCCCGCCTATTTCCAAATCCTCAGTTGGGTCGATCACCAGCCGCTACCGCTCTTGCGGAAGCGGGCGCACAAGGACGTCACCTGGAACGATTTTCACAGGTCTCCCAATTCGATGCGACTGCAACTTGTCGAGTTGCGGTTGAGCGTGCGGCAAATTCTCCGCGCGTTCGGGCCGCCGGTGAATGGCAAGGAAACGCCCACCACCACGCTCGATGGCAAACAGATCTACCAAGTATGCGGATTCACCCAAGAGAGTGGTTCCAACATGTATTTCGGGATCGTGACCGAGCTTCCCGAGGGCATGCCCATCGGCACTTATGTTAACGAAGATTGCAAGCTGGTGGGATATTTCTTCAAGCTCCAGGGATATTTTTCGCAGGCGCAGCAGCTTGCCCAGGAGCAGACGGGGAAGAAGCAGCGAGTACTCAAGGCCCCGGTGATCATGGGTCGCGTCGTCTGGCTTACCGCTGGGGCGGCCGCAGAAGAGCAAAAAACCCCCTTTTGGTTGCTGGTGACGATAGGTTCGGTAGCCACGGTGATCGTTATCGGCTGGGTACTGCTGGCATCGCGCAAGTCACGGCGGCGCACTCCCCCAGTCGTGGTGGCCGGTGGAGACCTCGATTTTGAGGGGCCCGCCGTCGACAATTGGCTCGATCAGGCCCAATCCGGTAGGTTAGCCTTGGAGCCGGTGCCCGAAGTGACTGCCCGCAGTGATGGAGCCGCCCTGGGCGATAGCGTGGGAAACCGATTTTCCGGGAATATTTTTGGGGATAACGGCGAATCTAGTAATGGACGGAGTGCTCATCACGGAGAGGGGACTGACAATGGACACAGTTCCCACAATCCTTACAAAGACACTAACAATGGACTGACTGACAATGGACACGGGGGCACAGACTCCGAAGTTCACGACCAGGAACCCTAGAACTTATTTCAAAAACTGGTAGAATGCGCCAAGCCGACACTCCGGAACTCCGCATCGGCTTGCTGAAAGAAGTTCTCAGAACCATCAGTAAGAGGTAATCGCTCATGGCAGAAACCGCTAACAACCCGTTGCCGTTAGAGGACGAAGATCAGTTTCAGGAAGAAACCCTGTCGGAACGTTTTATGGACTGGGTCCGGACGGACCTGGTCTGGTATGCCGGCAGTTTCAGTTTCCACCTCCTGGCCCTTTCTATGGTGTTGCTGCTGCCGAACTTCAGCAACCAGGACAACCAGGGCGATGCGCCCGTGCTGGAGGCCCAGCGCGAAGAAGAGGCGCAGAAGGAACCCGAGAAGTTCGACAAGGTGGAGATTGGCGAAATCGAGGAAACGCCCCCTGCGGAGTTGAACGTCGACCCCACTTTGGCACCGCCGGCCCAAGCGGCCCAGGACGCGGAATATAACGACGACAGCAAGACCTTCGAGCACAAGGGCGGCGGCACGGCCAGCGGCATCAAGGATGTTGGCTCCGGCGGTGGCGGGGCAGCGGCCTTTGGTCCGGGTCCTAAGTTAGCGGGCGCGGCGGGCATCGGCGTCGGTCTGGGCACGGGCACGCAACCCGGTAGCGGCGGCAACGGCAGCGGTTTTGGCGGGCGCGGCAGCGGCAGTCGCAAGGCGATGTTGGCCCACGGCGGCGGCACGATCCATACCGAGCGTGCGGTGACAGCCGCCCTGGTCTGGCTGGCCAACCACCAGTTGTCCGACGGAAGCTGGAGCCTGAAGAACTATGTGACGCGCTGTAACGATAACGGTCGAAGCTGTACCGGTCCCGGCTCTGTGAACGCGGATAACGGGGCAACGGCCATGGGCGTCCTGCCATTTCTGGCCGCTGGGCAAACGCACCGCTCCAAGGGCCGCTACCAGAACCATATCGGTCGCGCCATCCAGTGGCTGATAAGCCATCAACAGCCCGACGGCAACCTAGCCAAGGGCTGCGATCAAATGATGTATTCGCACGGACTGGCCACGATCGCCTTGTGCGAGGCCTTCGGTCTCAGCGGCGATAAGCAAGTAGGTATGGCGGCACAGGGCGGCGTGAATTTCATCCTTGCCGCCCAGAACGCGGCCGATGGCGGTTGGCGGTACAATCCCAAGGACCCCGGCGACACGTCGGTGGTGGGCTGGCAGTTGATGGCCCTCAAGAGCGCCCACATGGCCGGCCTGAACGTCGGCGCCTCCGGGTCCGGGTCGCCTTTTGCAGGCACTAGCAAGTGGCTTGACTCGGTTGCCGTACACGATGGCACCGAGTATGCCTACCAGCCGGGCAATCCCTCCTCCAACACGATGACCTCAGTGGGTCTGCTCTGCCGGCAGTACCTGGGCGCCAAACGCGACAACCCCATGCTCACCGGCGGCATGGCCTACCTGCTGGCCAACTTGCCCAACGAGGTCGCTCCGAACATTTACTATTGGTACTACGCGACGCAGGTCATGCACAACATGAGCGGCTACGAGTGGGACACGTGGAACCGCAAGATGCGCGATATACTGGTCCATTCCCAGGTCCGCAACGTCGATTCGTGTGCCAACGGAAGCTGGGCGCCGGAGAAGGACGCTTGGGGCAAGACGGGTGGCCGCGTGATGACGACCGCACTTTCCTGCCTGACCTTGGAGATTTACTATCGCTATCTGCCCCTGTTCAAGGCGGAAGCCGGCGATGGCGGCGCTGCGCCGGCCGCGGCACCTGCCAAGGGCGATGATAAGGCCAAGAAGCCGGCCGCGTGAACTGCCCAGGCATTTGAAAACTCGTCCCTTCCGCAAGGCGGCTGCCACACTTTCGGCTAGCCGCCTTGCCGGAGGGATTTTTCGTTCCGGAAATCGTATACCGCGAGCGGGCAGAAATGAGCCGTTGGAGTTCCGGCTTTAGCCGGATTCTTGCCGGGATCGCCGCCTAAAGGCGGAACTCCAACAGCTCATTTCCACCCGCGCAAACTATAGTAGGCAGACGCCGTGTGCCGTCGACAACGCGCGGCACACGGCGTGTGCCTGCTACAATGGAATTGACCGGGTTATTTTTGATCGCGCATTTAGGACTCTTTTCTTCGATATCTGTCTCTACCACCATGAGAACCACCTACCCCCTGTTCATCGTCCTCTCTCTGTTCGCGGCCTTGGTGGCCAGTCCCGCCGCAGCCAAAGAGAATCCGTTGGATTTCCTGCATCTGATGCAAGACGACTATCCGGATATCGCCGTCGACTATCTCGACCAACTCAAGGCCGATCCCGACAATGCCCCCAAGGAGATCATGGATCTCTGGGACCTGGAGATGTCTCGCAGCAAGAAGAAAGCCGCCGCGTTCGCCTACACTCCAGCGCAGGCCCAGCAATTGACGGAGACGTCCAAGGCCCTTTTGGAGAAGTTCATCAAGGCCAATCCCGATCGGCCGGAAGCCATCCAGGAGGCGGCGCGCTGGGCGGAACAGCAAGCTATGGAGGGCCAGTATAAGATCCTGCGTGCCACCTATGTGTCGGACAAGGCCGAGAAGGCCCAACTCCTGGCCGATGCCCGCAAGGTCTTCGAAGATATACGCCCGCAGTTTGAGAAGGCATGGAAGGCTTCGGTCAACCTGTTGAAATCGCTGCCGCGCAATACAAGTCCGAGGAAGGTGTTTGAGGCCAAAACGATGGTGGGCGAGAACCGGTTGACCGTGGCCATGGTCGATTTCTACCTGGCCCAAACCCAGGCGGAGGGCGCTCCGCGCACGGAGGCGCTGAACAAATCGATCAAGGAGTTCGACGGCATCTACCAGGACTTCCGCGAGGTTCAGGACATCCGCCAGGCCTTCATCGGCTGGAAGGCCCACTTCTTCCACGGCCGTATTCTTCAGGAACAAGGGAATTTCAAGGAGGCTAGGGACATCTACGAAGAAGTGGTCTCCTGCGACGAGCGGAATATCGAGGAAGTGGACGAGAGCAAGACAGCCGTACGGACGCGGGCGCTGAGGAAAACCGGCATGGAAGGTTTCTTCGCCGATGTCGAACAGTATTTTCTGCAGACGCTGTACCAACTGGACAAGAAGGAGTACTTGGAGGAGGTCGAAAGGTGGCGGTCCGTTCACAAGGTCAATTCCGAAAAGTGCTTTGGCTTCCAGGCATTGACCTTGGAATACGCCAGGAACGCGCTGGCGATGACCGCGCAATCCAAGGAGGAGACCAAAGAAAAGGCCAAGAAGAAGGCCCTGTCGCTCTTGAACGAAATGGCCAACGTCGCCAGTCCCTACCAGCAGGACGCCATCAAGCTCCGCCGCGAAATTAACCCCAATATCGGCACGGGTGAGGCTGGATTCGAAGACGCCGTGGTGGACGGCAAGGCGGCGTGGGGTGAGCGGAAATGGGCTGAGGCCGCCGAAAGCTTTGAAAAGGCGCTAGCGGCCGCCGCCAAGAACCCCAAGACCGACAAGCAGGGCTTGGCCGAAGCGCAGAATTACCTTGTCGCTTGCTACCACAACATGGCGCTGGAGCTTTACAAGAATAAGAAAATCGACGAAGCCATCGCCATGGCCAAGAAGGCGTTGAAGGGGCCCTTTTTGCAAACCAAGGCCGCCCCGGGCATTGCCGTTTTCATGCTCAACGCACAGTATTACCAGTACCTGGCCGCGGCGGACGGTACCGACACGGGGAAGAGGGACACGTTGTTCGCCAAGGTCGCGACCAGCGCCAAAGCGATCCTCAGCATCAAGGACTGGGCCTCCAAGGAAGAGGGCGACTCTGCCCGTATCATTCTGCTGCGATTGGCGATGGCCAAGGACAACATAACCGAGGCCGACAAGATCCTTAGCGAGATCAACCCGAGTTCGAGGGAGTATCCCAGGGCATTGATGGTGATGGGCTTCGCACATTGGTTCAAGTACAAGACGGCCAAGAAGCAACTTGAAGCCGAAGAAGCCCAGATGAAGGAGGACAAGGCAGCCAAGACCTCCATCGACAAGGCCAAGCTGGCCGCTCTGCAAAAAGCCCAGGACGCCCGCGACGAAGACCGCAAGCAGGCTGTCGACGCCACCGAGAAGGCCGTCAAGGCCCTGGATACGCTACGTACGGCCGACGCGCCCCTGCCCGAGGGCCTCCGCGACTGCCAGTTGTTACTGGCCGAAATCTACAGCGAAGGCCAGGACTTCAAACAGGCCTGGTCGCTCTACAAAGCGCTGATCGACGGCATGCTTAAGGGGTCGAAGAATCCGTTCGGCGACGATGCGCTGCGCGAGACCGCCCTGAAGATCTTCGATGGCGGCAGCCGTGCCTGCCTGCAATTGGGCGAAATGGAGAGCATTGCCGAACTCGGGCCCAAGTTCGTCGAACTGGCGCCCGACCAGGCGCAGGTCAACCTCCGGCTGCTGAGTTTCGCCAAGGGGCTGGACAACTTGCGCAAGCGGGTCATGGAAAGCGAGACCACCGCCCCCGCCAGCGATAGCGCGGGCGGAGCGAAGTTGAAGGCCGTGATCGACCTGGAAGAGAAGATCATGATCAGTCTCTCCAAGCGGGAAAACATCACGTCGGCCTCCCTGATCTGGATCGTGAGGACCGTCAACAACCTGGGCACCGACGACGCCAAGGCCGCCGCCGCGGAAACGATCGAGAAAATCGTCGCGCGGGCGAAGGCCGAAAAGACATTCTACGATGAAGTCAAAAAGGCCCTGCCCAGCCTGCAATCGCTGGGAGCGCTCATCGAGGCCGAGCGCAAACACTATGACAAGGCCCAGGAACTGATCGACGGAGTGATCAAGATCTATCCCCACGCGCTGGATCCGCTCGTGTGCGAGGCGCGGATCCTCACGGAGTGGGCCAGCAAGGAGCCGTCCAAGTACGCCGAAGCCATTGGCAAGTGGGACTCATTGCGAGAAAAGTTGGAACGCATCAGCAAGAACACGGCCGCAGGCAAGCTCGATCCCAAGTACGAGGTGATCCTCAACGAGGCGGAATGCTTCTTCCTCTGGGCGCAGAAGATGAACGACAAAGAGGAAGGGAAGAAGTACGCCAAGAAGGCAATGGGCCTGTTGAACCCCTATCTGAGTCTCGATCCAAACATTCAAGCTCCCAGCGACGAATACAAGGAGCTCAGTATCAAGTACTACCGGCTGGGCGGCAAGTTGGCCGATTTCCTTGGCGTGCAGCGGCCCGTTCGCCCCGCCAAGGCCAAGCGGCCGGCGGGCAAGTAGGTTTTTCGTTCACCCAAGCCGTAGACGGTAGGCCGGAACAAGCGCAGCGCAGTTCCGGCAGGGTTCATGAGACATGCCGGAACTGCGCTGCGGTTGTTCCGGCCTACGGGACGCCACTCCGCCCTACGGAGTTTCACCTTCACGGGCCTTCGCTGAAGCCCCAAGGCTCGCCAGTGCCGACCCAGCGGTACGGATAGAACGGGCAGTTGGAAGTCCAGCCTGCGGCATATTCGCCGTCGTAGGGATCGACGTTGGCCGTGGGCCGCGAGTTGTAAATGCCGAACCAGCGCTGCGATTCCAGCCGCCGCGTGCGTTGTTCGGCGCGCGCGACCGCCGCCCGGTGAATCGACTCGGCTTGGGCCTGGGCCTGCAATAGATGTTGCTCGTGCGCCCGTGCCTCGCGGCTCGATTGGGCCTCGCCCGGCGATGCACTGGGCGAAACGACCGGCAATGGCGGAGGCGGCGCGGGGGGCAAGATTTGCATGCCAGGGCTATATGGTGCGGCCACGCTACTGACGGGCGGCGATTTTCCATCCCCGCCATTGAATGGCGTCTGTGCCGCCGCAATTCCTGTCAGACCAACCCACGTGCAAATCGCAATCGCGAACCGTGTCATGCTCAAACTCCTTCATCAGTAACTGGCTAAAGCTCCCTTCTACTCTTTCGTCCGCCGCACGCTGTGGAAATTAGGCAGAGTTTTACGATTATAACGATTGAACGCAGGCGCGCCCCCGGTGATTCAAGGAAAATCTATGAATCCAAGTGTTACCCGGCCCAGCCAGTACGGCCTTCGCACGATCATGATCTACGGCCGCTCTTTGGGATCGGCGGTCAGCATGAGCCGGTCGATCATCGTGCCGGATTTGCGGGTCTGCAGCACTATCCGGCAAACGCCTTGGGAGAGATCCAAGACAGCAGGAGACTTCGCCCCTTCGAACTGCAACGGCCGCCACCGCCAAACGCCCGGGGAGCGCAAGAGCCAGTTGGCGGCCGGCATGACGGCCCCCTCTTCGCCGATCACCCGAACGGCAAAAGCCCCTTGCCGGTCATCATTGGATCGGACACGTGCCCAAAGCCAGTAACGGCCCGGCCTCTCGATCGCCAGCGACCACGCGACGATGCCGCTAGGTTGCCCCAACGGCGAGGGCCCCTGCCCCACGTAGCGGCCGCCGGACGCCGCAGCGTCTTCCCCAATGTCCATGCCGGGCAAGACCATTCCCGTCTCGGCCTCCCAGAAGAACGCCTTCCCTACCGGCACGCTCATACACTCCAGCGGCCCTGTTCCTGGCGGTAGCGAGCAGAGCGATTCCACGCTTGCCAGCAAGGGGCGGCCGAGTTCCTTTCCATCCACCTCCAGCACGCCTTGATAGGGCTTGGGAACAAGCCGGACCCGGGCGGATTCGTTCCACGGTCGGTCCACGCTGACCGACAGCGGCCCGTTCTTGCCCGGCACTTCGACGCAAACCTCTTCGGCGGGCAGAGCGGCAACACGGCAACTGGCCGCATCGAACGCCTTTCGCCAGGCGTCGAAATCGGCGTCACACGCCAATTGGCTGCCGGCGCGGACCCAGACGGCGGCGCCCGCGGCCAGATCGGCGGAGGCGACCTTGGCCAGATCGGCGATTGGGCCATGGTCCACGGTGAGCCGCAGGCAGTTCCAAGCGTTGCCGTCGTCGACAAGGCGCACCGCTGCCGACTGCCCGCCGTGGCGGAAATCCCACGGCACGCGGACGGCCACTGCGGCGCTGCCATAGCGCAGCACGAGGCTGCTGCCGGTTGGAACCGCTGCCTCGGCCGTTTTCGCAACCGTGCCCGCGGGCAGCGCTAGCCGTTTGCCGTCGAGCCAGATATCCGCCGTGCGGCGCAGCACAAAGTGACTTTGAAGATGGAAGACTTCCGCGGCGTCGAGGTCGCTGCCACGATAGGCCACCAGGCCCAATGTGTCGCAAGACCGTTGCGCCCCGGCCCAAAAGGGCTGCATGTGCAGGGCCTTGGGGTGCCGGGCGGAACCCGTTTCGATTGTCTTCTTTCCGTAGGGGTCCTCGCGGCCGTCAGGAATGAAGTAACAGCGTGAGAGTTCGCGACCGCCAGGCAGATCGACCACCAGCATAGAATCCTGCGAACCGTAGCCCGCGCCGCAACACGAAAGCGCGATATCGCGATAGACCATCTGGCTGCGCGATTCGGCCGGCAGAAGGCCCCAGTGCTGGCGGACCCAGCGGGGAAGCTGCCGGTGCGCCATCTCCGCCAACGACGGCGGCGGAGACCACTCCTCGGCCCACGGTTCGCGGCGCTCGGCGCTGCCGGTCGATGACGGTTGCAGCCAACCCTGGATCCCCAGATGCCAATCCAGCCCGCCTAGCCCTCGCAGGTAATCGTAGCTGCGGCTATGACAGCCGCCCAACCGCTGGGCCGCGGGAAACCAATTGGCCGCAATATCGGTCCAGAAGAGTTGCAACAGGGCCTGGGCCTGCTCGCGCTGCCGTTTTTCTTGCGCGTAGGTGTGAATCATGAGAAGGCCGTTCAGATCGGTGCCGTAGTATGTGGGGCTGCAAAACTCGTGAACCCCCAGCACCGCGGTGCGCACACAGATAGCGTCCAAGCGGCGATAGCCTTCCTTGGCTGCCTCGGGGCGTCCCAATCGCTCGCCCAGCACGATCAGGTTGCCGGCATTGAGGATCGCGATGTTGGTGTAGTCGGTCGGCACGCGGTGCCGCAGGCAACCTTCGACACCCAACCGCAAGATTTCCAGCAACTGATTCTTGGCCGTCGGCGGTAGCCAGCCGCCATGGCGAAGATCGACCAATAAGGCATCCTGCATACTGAATTCCACGGCGTTGGTGTCGGTCACGCCGGCATCGCGCCAACACCAGCGCAGATTACCCCAGGTCTTGCTGTGCGGCTCACGGTCCTGCATCTGTCCGGCCAGCGCCAGCAAGCGTTCCAACCGCTCCGGGTGCAGGCGGGCCTCGCAGAGCGTGAGGCAGTAGCCGAGAATCTGGCGGCAACCAGAAGTGGGCTGCGGCTCAGCCGTGGCGATCTGCCGCCAGAAGGCATCGCCCCGCCGCAGCGCATCTTCCATAGCCGTCTGCCGCAGCGATGCGCCGGCGTCGGCCGCTGCGGCCTGGGATGGCATTGCGACAACAATCGCGAACAATGCCACAAGAAGGCAACATGACTTTACTTTGAGCGCCATATTACTAGTATAATGGACTTGGATCGAAGAAGCGACGTGGCATGTCAACGAAGCTCATTGTAAAATATCGTAAGATGCTTGATAAAGGAGGTGAATATGATTCCGCCCATTGAGATGATTGTGGAGCCAGTGACCAGCGAGGAGATCGCTGAGGCCAGGGGCATACCTACTTGATTCAGCAACGCTGAATGCTCGAATATGGAATCCTACATCGAATTTCCGTTCTGAAGGAGTTCGGATCGGGCTGCGCTACCGCGGCCCCATCAGCTTAGCGCGCACTAGTTCCGGCAGGTACTTCACCGGCACCGATCCCAAATCCAGCACGGCCTCGTGATAACGGGCCAGGTCGAAGCGCTCGCCCATCTCCGTCTGGATACTCTCGCGCAGCCGGCACATCGCTGTGCGGCCCACGAAGTAGGTCGAGAGCTGGCAGGAGCTCTGCTTGGCGCGGATGATCTTCAAACGGGCCTCGCCTTCCGACTGGTAGGCATGGTCGACCATCAGCTCGAGAGCCTCGTCGTCGCTCATCCCGCTGCAATGCATCTTGTGATCGAGGATGCTATTGATCACGGTCCGAAGCTGGAACTTCAACTGCATTAGCCCCAGGCCCAGGTCGCCGTCGCCATAGCCCTGGTCGAGCATCATCTGCTCGCAGTAGACCGCCCAACCTTCGATATAAACGCCCGATCCCAGCACGCGGCGGACCAGCGATGGATTGCGGTTGGCGTACTCCAATTGCACGTAGTGGCCCGGGTAGGCCTCGTGAATTGTCAACACCTGGAGCATGTGGCGGTTGTATTCCTCCAGCAGGCTGCGGACGCGGGCCGCGTCCCAGTCCTTGGGCGGCGGACTGACGGCGTAAAAACTCACCGCGGCAGCGTCCAGCGGCGGTGCCGCGTCCATATAGGCCGTCGAATTCCCCCGCTTGAACTCCGGCATCTCGATCACTTGGCAACGGTCGGGCTCGGGCAGGCGCAGAATCTTGTGCTCGCGAATGAAGCCGCGGATCCGCTCGACCGTGGCCCGGGCGTCGCGGGTGAGGTCCTCGGGCCGGCTGTGCTCCTGCTGCACGGCCTTGACGACCGCCCGAATCGCCGCGCGATGCCCTGCCGCGTTGTCCGGCGGCAAGGGCTGGAGCGGAAAGTAATGCCCCCAGAGCTGCCTTGCGGTTAGATAGAGTTCACGCTCGACGCGGATGAAGTCGGCCTCGGCGGCGGCCAGGACCTGGTCGGCGGTCAGCCCGGCATCGAGTTCTAGTTCGAGCTTCTTGGCAAACTTTTCCTTGCCCAGTCGCCATTGGCCGTCGGCCCGCGGGCGGACCTCCTTTTCGAGGAAGCCTTGATACTCCTTCAAACAAGCAACGACGTCTTCCGCAGCCTTCCGTAAGGCGTCTTTTTGCGGCGTCTCGCCGGCCAGTTGGAAGATCTCCTTTTCGTAGAAATCGATCGAGCCTCGATTCTGCCGGATGGCCGTCTCCAGGACCGACCGCGGCGGGCGGGTCAGCGTCTGCCGGGCGGTTGCCACCAGTTGCGGGATCTGCCGCATGCGTGCGATGGCGTTGGCCAGGTTGGTTTCCTTGGGCAAGGTCGACTGCGTAAGCAGCACATAGACGCTGCCGTTGATGTAGTCGGTATAGGTGCGGGGATCTTCTTCGAAAGGCCGCGTATTCTCGGTCAGCCAGACCGTTTTTTCCAACTCGTGCTTGAAGATCTCGAAATCGACCTGGCCGGCCCGTGTGAGCCGGGTGTAGTCGATCTGCCGCGGCAGGTCGGCCAACGTCCGGCGCGTCCGCTCAAACCACTTCGCGCGAGACTCTGCCGAAAGGTCTTCCAGCCGGGCGTCGAAACGATGGTCGCCCAAGGTCGTCGCGCTGGAGGGCTGCTGCTGGAAGTACTCGTCCAGGTAGCGGCGGAAGAATGCGTCAAGTTTGGCGCCTTCTCCCGCAGCCGCGGAGGCCGATGCGGCAAGTACCATGACCATAAGCGCGCTCCATGAAAAAATGTGCTTCATTTGTTAGGTCCTTTCTCGGAGAAGAAGGGCTACAACGGTCCATTCTACCACGGCGGCCGCCATCGTATCAGGCACACTCGGCGTGCCGTTCGCCAGAAACAAAACTCCAAAATCCTGTCGCTGGGGTGGCAGGGCGAACGGCACACGGAGTGTACCTGCTACTATCCCTGCACGATCGCCAGAACCTCGTCCAGCACGAGGCCGTTCGTGGCAATGGCCTGGCCGGAATGGATCGTGCGACGGCCTTGCCAATCGGTGAACGTGCCACCCGCCTCTTCGAGGATCGGCAACAGAGGGGCCAGGTCCCAGACGGCGGCGACGGGATCGACCATCAATTCGGCCCGGCCGGTTGCTACCATCAAATAGCCGTAGCAATCGCCCCAAGTGCGGCTGAGGCGGGCAGCCGCTTCCAACCGGTTATAGACGTCGCGGCTGTCGACCTCGTCGAAGGTGGCCACTTCACTGGTGAGGAAAAGCCCTTGCGAGAGCGGCGCTTGCCTGGAAACCCTGGCGGGCCGCTTCGACTCCCGCCCCTGGATGTACCAGGCGCCGCCGCCCCGCGAGGCGTATACACATTCGTCCATGGCCGGCATGTGGATCACGCCAGCCACCGGTTCGCCTTCGTGCTCGATGCCGATCAGCGTGCCGTAGAGCGGCACCCCGTGGATGAAAGCCTTGGTGCCGTCAATCGGATCGACGATCCAGCGAAACGGGCTGTTTCCGGGCCGGTCGGCCAGTTCTTCGCCCACAACCGCGTCGTGGGCAAAGGCCTCGGCAATGCGGCTGCGAAGATGCTCCTCCGCGCGGCGGTCTGCCGCCGTCACCGGCGTATCGTCGCCCTTGCGTTCCACCTCCAGGTCTTCGCGGCGAAAATACTCCAGGGTGATCTTGCCGGCCTCGCGGGCGATTTGCAAGGCCAAGACCAGGCGGGCGGTCATCTCGTGGGTATCGACGCTCATGTTGTCGTCTTGCCGTCGTTGATGTCTTTCTGGAAGAAAGCGTGCCACACCAGGAGCAGCGCGCCGCAGACCAATAGACTATCCGCAATGTTGAAGTTCGGCCAGTGGAAGGGCCCGATCATGACGAGGATCCAGTCACGCACGGCAAAGATGGGATCGCCGATCTTGTGCCAATGATTCTCGAAGGTCCACTTCACGCCCGGCAGGCCCAAGCCAAGCCGGTCGTAGAGATTCCCCAGGACTCCCGCCATGATTCCCGCCAAGGCCACCGTCAACAGCCATTGCCGCGCAGCCCCGGTGACAAAGAGCCACCAGCAGATCCCCACTGCCGCGGCGATCGAAAGCAAGGCGAAGAGCCAGACCATCCCCTGCCCCATGCCGAATAAGGCACCCTCGTTCAGGCTCGTTTGAAAGCCGAAGACCTGGTTCAAGATCCAATGGGTCCGCCCGCCCGGCATGCCCAGCCAGCCGAAACACCAGCGCTTGGTGGTCAGATCAGCAGCAAGACCGCCGCCGGCAATCAAAAAGAAGGCGAAATATCGATTGAGGGGAACTGCCCTCATGGCCGTTCCTCAAGGCGATCTAGGTACTTTCCTGCTGCGAAGCGCACTTCACGCACAAGGTGGTATACGGGATGGCGTTCAACCGGGTCTTGGGAATTCTGCCCCCGCATTCTTCGCAAGCCCCGTAAGTCCCCTCTTCGATGCGGTCCAACGAGGCCTGGATTTTCTCCAGGGCAGCCCCTTCGTTTTCCATCAAACTCAGCGAAAACTCCTGCTCGTAGTTGTCGCTGCCGATATCGGCCATGTGGATCGGCATGCTGGAAAGATCGCCATTGGCTTCCGAACGGCTTTTCCTGAGCGAGTTCTCCCGCAGTTGATTCACATCCCCCGTCATCCGGGCCCGGAGGTTCAAGAGTAGATCCCTATACGCATTTAGTTCAGAACGATTCATCGACTCCTCTTACGTTTAGGAACTTGACGATGACACTCATAGCTGCAAGTCACGCAATCCGAGACTTGTCATTGTAAATTACCGAGAAAAACTTGTCAAACTACGGTAGCAAATTGCATTTTGCGATTCCATTTTGCCGCTTCGCCAGCAGGGAATGATGGGACCACCACTGAGAGGGGGCGGCAAATACCCGTAGTGACATCCCCTGGATGAAAGTGCAGCGGGGAGTTATTCTTTCTTGAGAGCTCTACGAAAGGATCTTTCCCATTCATACTACCTCTGCTTTTCAACGCTGCATTTCACCCGCCTGCGGCGCAAGCTACGACGTAGCCGAAGTCCGCGTCGCCTGCGAGCGCTGCGGCAGCCTGTTGGACATCGTCTACGACTGGTCGAAAGTCGCTCCGCCCCGCTCTTGGAAGGTTTTTGAAGACAAATGGGCGCGGCGCGGCGATCCACACTGTTTCAGCGGGGTGTGGCGATTTCACGACCTGTTACCGTTCATGCCAGTCGAACAGTGCGTGACGGTGGGCGAGGGCCAAACACTGCTGCACGCCGCCCCGGCCGTCGGCCGTTACACCGGTCTGAAACCGGATCGCCTGTATCTCCAATACGAAGGCATGAATCCGTCAGGCAGTTTCAAGGACAACGGCATGTCCGCGGCCTTCAGCCACGCGCGATTTGTCGGCGCGAAGAAAGCGGCCTGCGCCTCGACCGGCAACACCAGCGCCTCGCTGGCCCTGTATTCCTCGGTCACCCAGATCATGCAGGCCGTGATCTTCATCGGCTCGGGCAAGATCTCCTACGGCAAGTTGTCGCAGGCCCTGGACTACGGTGCCTTGACGGTGCAGATCCAGGGCGACTTCGACGACGCCATGGCCCGCGTGCAGGAAGTCAGCCGCGAACTGGGCATCTACCTGGTCAACAGCGTCAATCCCTTCCGCCTGGAAGGCCAGAAGACGATCATGTATCGGGTGCTGGAAGCCCTGCGCTGGCAAACGCCCGACTGGATCGTCGTGCCGGGCGGCAATCTGGGCAATTCCAGCGCGTTCGGCAAGGCATTCTCAGAGCTGCACGAACTGGGGCTGATTGATCGCATTCCCCGCCTGGCCGTGATCAACGCCGGCGGGGCGCGGACTCTGTACGACTTGGTCGAGAAGCAGGGCGTCTGCTGGAACGATGGCCGGCCCGACTTGGACCGCATTGAAGGCTACTTCCGCGAAATGGATGCGGCTGGCCGTCGGGCATCGACCATCGCCAGCGCCATCGAAATCAATCGGCCCGTAAACCTGCACAAATGCCTGCGGGCATTGCAATGGTGCAAGGGCGTGGTCCGCCAGGTGAGCGATCAGGAGATCCTCGACGCCAAGGCCCAGGTGGGCGCGGGCGGCCTGGGTTGCGAGCCCGCCAGCGCGGCAAGCGTGGCCGGGACCAAGGTGCTTGTCGAGGAAGGCATCATCTCGCCCGACGAACGCGTCGTTTGTATCCTTACCGGCCACGAGTTGAAGGACCCGACCGCCACGGTCGCCTATCACACGCACGATGCCAAGTATTTCGACGAAGTGCTGCGCAGCCGCGGCGTGGAGCGTGCCCAGTTCGCCAACCGGGCCGTGCAGGTGAAGAACGACCTGGGCGAGATCGTCAGGGTGATTGAGAGCAGAGGCTAAGTACCCAGTACCCAGTGCTCAGTACTTAGTACTCGGTACTGAATACCGGAAAGGAAACGACGATGACTGCCATCCGCATAGCCATTCACGGGGCGGCCGGCCGCATGGGGCGCCGCTTGGTCGCCTTGGGTGCCGCCGATACGCAACTGACGGTCGCCGCCGCATTGGAATCGCCGGGCCACCCGCTCTTGGGCGACGACGCGGGTATTGTGGCCGGGGCCGGGGCCTTGGGCGTACACTTGGCAGCCGAGTTGTTCGTGCCAGTCGACGTAGTCATTGATTTTTCGGTCCCCCAAGCGGCTGCGCGAATCCTGGAGACCTGCCGGCAAAACAGGCTGCCGCTGGTGCTGGCCACAACCAGTTTCGAGCCCGCGCAGATCGAGAAGATCCGGGCAGCCGCGAAAGAGATCCCCTTGCTCTGGTCGCCGAGCATGAGCATGGCGGTGAATCTTGCAATGAAGCTCTGCGAACTGGCCGGCAAGGTCCTGGCCGACAAGGATGCTGACGTGGAGATCCTCGAACGTCATCATCGTTTCAAGGAGGACTCGCCCAGCGGCACGGCCCTGAAGTTCGGCGAGATCATTGCCCGGCAGATGGGGCAAACGCAGCAGGTCCACGGCCGCAGCGGCCGGCCGGGCAAGCGTCCGCACGACCAGATCGGCTATCATGCCATCCGCGTGGGCGACAACCCGGGCGAGCACACGGTCGTCTTCGCCATGCTCGGTGAGACGTTGGAGTTGACCGTGCGGGCCAGCAACCGCGACTGTTATGCGCAAGGGGCGTTGGCCGCCGCCAAGTTCCTCGCTGGGAAACCGGCTGGACTGTATGGGATGAGTGACGTGCTGGGGTTATAAGGCCGAATCACGCATTTCTTGCTACCGCCAGCGCCCCATGAACCACTACGTCCTCGCCCAGCCCAGCCGGCACAATCGAATAGGCATGCGCCAGCGGCGGGAAGACGTAGCGCGCGACCTGGATTCGTAGCGGCGCAAAGAACACCGCCTCGCCCGCCAGCGGCACGCCGCCGCCAACCACCACAACCTGCGGAGCAACCAAGGTGATCATCTGGGCAATCGCCCAACCAAACGTTTGCAGAGCGCGAGCGAAGATCCGCAGCGCGGCCGCATTGCCGGCCGTGGCGGCATCCACGACCATGCGGCCGCTGAGCTGTCCGATGTGGCCGCCGCAACGGGCCAACAGATCGGCGGCCGACGCGTCCTTGAGATTCTCTCCAGCCAACCAGACCCGGCCAGCCGCGGCGATGCCGAAACCGCTGGCCAGCGACTCGACCGTCGCATGCGGATCGTCGGCAGCCAAGCCGGGGCGCAAGTGGCCGATCTCCGAGGCCACGCCATGGCCGCCGGAGTAGACGTGGCCGTCGATTACCAGGGCGCCGCCGATGCCACTACCCACGTTGGTATAGAAGACTACGCGATGGCCGCGGCCCGCCCCGAACAGAGCCTCGGCCAGGCCCGCGGCGTCGGAATCGTTCGCCAGCGCGGCCGGCAGTCCCAACGTCTCACGACACCATTGGGCCAACGCGAAATCGGTCCAGCCCTCGACCTGGTGGCTGGTGATCGTACGGCCCGCCTCCGCATCAACCGGTCCGCCAAAGCCGATGCCCATAGCCCGCGGCCGGTGGCGACCGATCAGTTCCTTGCCAACAGACTCGATCTGGCGGAGGATCCCCCCTGCCCCTTCGTCCAGACGGATGCCCTCGCGGCGGAAGTCGACAAACGGCGAGCCGTCTCCCAAGCCAACCGCCAATTGCAGCTTCGAGGCGCCGATTTCGATACCGAGATACATGATCACTTTCCTTTGAGCAAGAGTTCCAGATAGCTGCGTCGTTCGCCTTGGGTCAGGCCAAACGACTGGGCCAGCGATTGGATGCAGGTCCTTGCCGATTCGACCTCGCATTCATCCACCACCAACTCGAATTCCACGAACGTGCCGACCCCAGCGACGTCGTCCAGGGAGGTCTCGACCGCGCGCCCTTGCCAGGCAACAGTCGCCTTGCGGCGAAACTTCCGTACCTCGCCCACCGGGCGAAACCCGACCGCTTCCAGCAGGGCGGTCCAAGCAGCCAGCGACTCCGAGCCTGGTCCCAGTGGCAGCTCGATTTCCCGCCGCGTCTTGGTTGTGGCGTCGATCTTGGGGCCCTTGTACGTGATATGGTTCGTATCGCCCTTGCGGCGCAACCGCAGGGCTTCGTCCGTCTGCGCGAAATCCCGCGCCGGATGAGCGAAGTAGAGATCAATTTCCTCTTGCGGAGCAGAGATGGAATGCGTCTGATCCGCTAGTTTCTGGGAAAAGCCCGGCAAATCGGGCACGGGAAATTTGAGTTCGACTTCGTAGGGCATATTGACGGAAGATTGAAATGAGAAAAAGGTGGCGGACAGAAAAATCGGGAACAGAAATATGGAAATACAGATCTTTTCAGGAGAGGGTCCTCAAATGCACATGAGATCGGGTCAAGTTGATCCATGCGATGGAGCAAAGAGAAGTGTGCTCGAGGAAACGACGAAGATGCTGCTCGAATTCTACCAAGTTATCGGATGAAAGGGCGCTGACGCGAAGTGCAAGGTCGGCGGCTAGAAGATGAAACTCCTGTGTGCCGATAATCCGTCCCATACGGTTGCGAATGTCGAGCCGTGTGATCGAACTGTTTGGGGCGCAATAATGAACCGCAGCCTCTTCATAAAGTGATAGGTCCAATCCCACGCCGATGTCCCGTAGAAAGGAAACGATCCATTCTTTCAAGCCCGGTACGACGCCTTCGTCCCAATCGCGATCTTCAATGGAAAAACAGGTCCTGTCGGCATGAGTCAAAGTGGTATTGAGGAATTCATGCTCGACCCAGTCGGGCCGCATGTTGATAAGCTTGCCGTGATTGACGTTTGCCAACAGTAAGTAGTGCAATAACTGGGCGCGATGCCGCGGAGCGATCGCCTCCGCTGCTTTTAGCTCGAAGATCGCTTTATTCTCAACAAGCAAGTCGACAAGGTAGGTCTTCGCGAAAGAATCGAACGTCACGTCAATAGGACTTTCCAATCTCGCGTTCGGAAGCCGCTCGGCTATTTCCCGCTGATAGATTCTCTCATCAAAGAGCCGCCCAAGATCCCGATGAACCTCGAATACCACGCCCATCACTCGGTAGGCGATTTCACTGAATTCCTTCTGCGAAGTACATGCAATAGGATCGCGCGTAGAAATTGGCATGGTCAAACTCCTCAATCTCCGGCAAAACTGCAAATCACCTCATAATACCGATTTGATTCTGCTTTATGAATCCTCTCTTCTTCCATTTTTCTGTTCCTTATTTTTCTGTCGAAAGCGCGACCTTGATATTTTTCACGACTCGAAGAGGATCATCCGCCCCGGTAATCGCGCCGCCTATCGCTACCCGTTTGAACCCGGCAGCCAGGACTTCCCCTACATTCTCCTTCGCTATGCCCCCGATGGCAAAGGCAGGCAAGCCAATCTCCCCAGCCACGGCCCGCAGCAGTTCCACGCCGGGAAAATGATCGAACTGCTTCGTCCCCGAGGGAAATGTCGGCCCCACGCCGATATAGTTGGCCCCGTCGAGAACAGCTTGCCGCGCCTGCTGGAGCGAATGCGTCGAGACGCCAATCAGCGCGTCCGGTCCGACCACCGTGCGGGCATCCTTCACCGACAACTCGTCTTGCCCCACGTGTACGCCATCGGCTTCGGCCAACACGGCCAGGTCCGGCCGGTCATTGATAATCAACTGCGTCGCGGTCCCCGTGGTCAGTCGCCGCAACCGCCGGGCACGGTCGATTAGCTCCCGGTCGGCCAGTCGCTTGTCGCGAAGCTGCAGAACGTCCACCCCGGCTTCGATGAGCGAAACGGCCATCCGCTCGAACTCTGCAACCGACGAGCGCCCGTCCAGCAAAACGTACAGCCTCGCCGTTGCCAATCGTTCCCCCCCCCTGCGAGTTGCGTCGACCGCCCGCTGGACCGTGTAGACCCGGTAGCGGAGTTGCTCAATCGCCATACCGACGGAAGGGTCAATAATTTTCCCGTATTCTTCCAGGCTGCGAAGGCTTTCTTCCAGCCGCAGGAAGTTCGCCGTCAGGACTTCATTTGGCCCGTTCCGCTGGCTTTCGGAGGCGGTGCCGATCTGCGTACCCACGTCGGCCCGGGTCTCGCGGGCGGCCAATCGCTGGTCCAGGGGAATTCCGGCCAAGCTGGCGGCCAAATCATGCCGAATCTCCTTCAAGTGGGCAGTAAGATGGGGATCATCCAAGCCGAAGCGGACCCAATCTTCCAGCACGCGCAGCCCTTCCCGGGCACGATTTGCGGCGGCATCTAAGATACGAAGCAGGGAAATTCGCTGAGAAAAGCACGTGGAATTCATGTTGTGACGATTATTCTGGAATTTTGCCGTCGGACCATTTGGTCCAGTCTCGCAAATCCGGCTTATGTATGCAATCCGGGCGACAGCCGTTCGAATTTGGCCGTTAAAGCGGTCCTGTGAAACCACTTCCGCATGGTTCTAAGTCCCGTTGTCTCTTTCCTTTAGTTGCCTTGATTCAATGCGTTTCCGAAGCTACAATTCGGTGGCTAATTGGGAATCGGAACACGGGTTATTGTCAAGGACGCAAGAACCGATGCGCAGGATGCCTTGGCCGGTCTATTTGTGGCCGGGATTGCCGCAGTTGGCGCGTGACGGGAACTGGGCCGCGCTGGCCTTTGCCGTCGCCGCGGCGGCGATTTTGAACGTGGTGCTGCTGGGAACTTGGTTTTGGACCGACTTGTTCGCCCCGGCGCCGCGTATAATTGTGTGGGTTCTCTTGACGATAGCCTGGAGTATCTCCGCAGGATATTGGGCATGGACAGACCGGCCGGGGCACGCGCGCAGCGGGTCGGCGGCGGCCACCGAGAAGAACGGTGAAGATATTTTTCAAGAAGCCCTGAAAGATTACTTGAAAGGGAACTGGTTCGACGCCGAGCGAAAGTTGAACGTCTTGTTGCGCCGCGAGGAGCACGACTTGGAGGCGAGGCTGCTGCTGGCCACGCTTTTGCGGCACAGGAAACGGTTCGACGAAGCGACCCACCAACTTAACCTTCTCGTGCGGCTGGACGGCGCCTATCGTTGGGCGCTGGAAATCCGGCGCGAGGGAGAGTTGCTCGGGGAGGCCCGCAAGCATAACATTACATCCGTGAATTCGGAGCATGAGAGCAAGGAGTTAACTGAATGTACGAACGATTCACTGACCGCGCCCGTAAGGTGATGCAACTGGCAAACCAGGAGGCCCAGCGGTTCAATCACGAATATATCGGCACCGAGCACATCCTGCTGGGCCTGATCAAAGAAGGCAGCGGCGTGGCTGCCAACGTGCTGAAGAATCTCGAGGTCGATCTCCGCAAGATTCGCCTGGAGGTGGAGAAGCTCGTGCAAAGCGGGCCCGACATGGTGACCATGGGCAAGCTGCCGCAGACGCCCCGCGCTAAGAAGGTGATCGAGTATTCGATGGAAGAGGCCCGCAACCTGGGCCACAATTACGTCGGCACCGAGCACATCTTATTGGGCCTGCTGCGCGAGCAGGAAGGCGTGGCCGCGCAGGTGCTCATGAACCTCGGCCTGAAGCTGGAGGAGGTCCGCGAGGAAGTGCTGAGCCTGCTGGGGCACGGCATGGAAGGCGGCGAAGGCTCCGAGCGCGCCGGCAGCATGGGCGGCGGTGGCGGCGGCCAGCCCAGCCAAGGCGGCGAGTCGCCGCGCTCCGGCAAATCGAAGACCCCTGCCCTGGACAGCTTCGGCCGCGATTTGACCGAACTGGCCCGGCAAGGCAAGCTCGACCCCGTGATCGGCCGCGAGAAGGAAATCGAGCGGACGATGCAGGTGCTCGGCCGCCGCACCAAGAACAACCCCGTGCTGCTGGGCGAGGCGGGCGTGGGCAAGACGGCCATCGTCGAGGGCTTCGCCCAGCGCGTGGTCAACGGCGACGTGCCCGAACTGTTGGCCGACCGCCGCATCGTGGTGCTGGACCTGGCGATGATGGTCGCCGGCACCAAGTATCGCGGCCAGTTCGAAGAGCGCATCAAGGCGGTGATGAATGAAGTCCGCCGCGCCAAGAACACGATCCTCTTCATCGACGAATTACACACCCTCGTGGGAGCGGGCGGCGCCGAAGGCGCGATCGACGCCTCCAACGTGCTCAAGCCAGCCCTCTCCCGTGGCGAGATCCAGTGCATCGGCGCCACCACGCTGGACGAATACCGCAAGTACATCGAGAAAGACAGCGCCTTGGACCGCCGCTTCCAGGTGGTGATGGTCGAACCCTCGACCAAGCCGGAAACGGTCGAGATCCTCAAGGGCCTGCGCGACCGCTACGAGACGCACCACCACGTACAGATCACCGACGACGCCGTCGAGGCAGCCGTCGAACTCTCCAGCCGCTACATCACCGGCCGCTGCCTGCCGGACAAGGCCATCGACGTGATCGACGAGGCCGGCGCCCGCGTGCATCTCAAGTCGATGACCCGCCCGCCCGACCTGAAGGAGATCGACGAGGAGGTGGAGAACCTCAATCGCGAGAAGGAAGAGGCGGTGGCCAACCAGGATTTCGAGAAGGCCGCCGCGCTGCGCGATCAGGCCGACAAACTCAAGAAGAAGAAGCAGATGATCACGCACGAGTGGCGGGAGAAGTCCCGCGCCACCGACGGCGTGGTCGACGAGGACGTGATCGCCGAGGTCGTCTCGAAGATCACCGGCATCCCGCTGGTGAGGATGTCGACCGAGGACTCGATGCGGCTGATGAAGATGGAAGGCGAACTGCACAAGCGGGTCGTCAGCCAGGACGAGGCCATCAAGTCGATCTCCAAGGCCGTCCGCCGCAGCCGCAGCGGCCTGAAGGACCCCAAGCGGCCTACCGGCTGCTTCGTCTTCGCCGGCCCCACGGGCGTGGGCAAAACCTTGCTGGCCAAGGCCCTGGCCGAGTTCATGTTCGGCGACGAGGACGCCCTGATCCAGATCGACATGAGCGAGTACATGGAGAAGCACAACGTCAGCCGCCTGATCGGCGCGCCTCCGGGCTATGTCGGTTTCGAGGAAGGCGGCCAGTTGACCGAGAAGATCCGCCGCCGGCCTTACGCCGTGGTCCTGCTGGATGAAATCGAGAAGGCCCACCCGGACGTCTTCAACATGCTGCTGCAGGTCATGGAAGAGGGCCGCTTGACGGACAGCTTCGGCCGCAACGTCGACTTCCGCAACACGATCGTCATCATGACCACCAACGCCGGCGCCGATGCGATCAAGAACGAGTCGACCTTCGGTTTCCAGAAGGCCGACGACGATGCCAACTACGACAGCATGAAGAGCCGCGTGCAGGAGCAGATCGAAAAGGTCTTCCGGCCCGAGTTCCTCAATCGTGTCGACGACATCATCGTCTTCCGCCATCTCAACAAGGACAATCTGAAGAATGTCATCGAGATGGAGGTGCAAAAGGTCCGCGAGCGGCTCAAGGAGCGCGGCATGGCGTTGGTGCTGACGGATGGCTCGAAGGACCTGATCGTCAACAAGGCCTGCAAGGACCTCGATTTCGGCGCTCGTCCCTTGCGCCGGGCGATCGAGAACCTGATCGAGGATCCGCTTTCCGAAGAACTGCTCAAGGGCGAGTTCAACGGCATGGACACGATCACGGTGGAAGTGGTCGAAGTGGCCGGCAAGAAGCAACTGAAGTTCCACGGCACGGTGCAGCATGCCGCCGAGCCGGCGGCCGCCACGGTGGGCGCCGGCAGCGGTCCCGCGGCCGCGCCGACCGCTTGAGGCGGCTTGCCGCCGGCGGACAATTACGGATAGAACCAGAAACGGGCGCGCTCGGCCAGCCGACGCGCCCGATTTTTTTGGCGGCGGCCACTGTAGGTCCTTTCTGCCGGAAAGGACTATTGTGCGCCGCGTTGTCGAGCGATACGGAGTTTATCGCGCGGTTCGGAGCACAATAGTCTCTTTCGGCAAGAGAGACCTACCAGCCCTCGCAGGGCCTTCTCTCTATTGCTATAATCAAGTGATATCCATCAGCCAACTTCTGGAGGCACGCCTATGGCCACCGACTTGGAAACTGCACCCGCACCGTCGATCACGGATAGCGACTCGACCTTCACCGTAAGCGACTGCGACTCCACGATTCTTCACGGCATTTCCTGGAAGATGTATCGCAAGCTCCGCAAAATGCCGGAGAACTACAACATTCGCATGACCTATGACCGGGGAGAATTGGAAATTATGTCGCCGTCACCGTTGCACGAGGGGATTGCCAGGTTGTTGGGAGACCTAATCACCGTCTGGCGTCTCGAACACCGTAGTGTTCCAATTCGCAATTGCGGGGCGATGACGATTAAACGCTCGGTCCTCGAGCGTGGATTTGAGCCCGATCATTGCTATTACGTGCAGCACGAGCCCCAGATGTGGGACAAGAAGAAGATTAACTGCAAGACCGATCCGCCCCCTGATCTGGCTATCGAAGTCGAAGTGACCCAAAAGTTGATGGATAAGATGGGTATCTACGCGGCGTTCCGCGTCCCCGAATTGTGGTGCTGGAGCGGCACCACGCTCAAGGTCTTCGAACTCTCCAAAGAGGGCCAATACGTTGCTCGTGAAACGAGCCTCTGCCTTCCGAGCTTCCCCATTGCCAAAGTGCAAGAAATCGTACGGCAGTTGGGCACGGTGCATGAGTCGGAACTCATCTGCTCCTTCCACGACTGGATACGCGACAACGCCCAGCCACGCTAACGGCGCCAAGGAGCATCGCCGTCATGTCCGAAAACAAGCGAAAGTTCGGTTCTGAAACCCGCATGCTGCACGCGCACCACATTCCCGACCCGCACGTCGGGGCCCGCGCCGTGCCCATCTACCGGAGGAATTCCAATGGAACCTGGACCAGGTGCTAGCTGCGCTATAAGCCTCAATGCGCTCTTGACGCCGGAGCAACAGGCCCGCTACCAGGCCCCGGACCGCATCCAGGACATCCTCCGCACGACGAAGTCGATCGCCGTGGTGGGCCTTTCGGCGGACCAGCAGAAGCCCAGCCACTTCGTGGCCACCTACATGCAGCACGAAGGCTATCGCGTCATCCCCGTCAATCCGCGCGGGGGCACGATCCTGGGCGAAACGGTCTATGCGGACCTGAAGAGCATTCCAGGCCAAGTCGACCTGGTGGACATCTTCCGCCCGGCCGAGGAAGTCCCCGCGATTTTCGACCAGGCGATCGCCATCGGGGCCAAGGCCGTTTGGACCCAGTTGCGGATCGTGCATATTGAAGCGGCCGAAAAGGCCCTGGCCGCGGGGCTGGTGGTCGTCATGGACAAATGTCTGATGGTGGAACATGAGCGTTGTTCCGGCAGCCTGCACTCGGCCGGCATGAACCCTGAGATCATCTCCGCGAAACGCTTCCCCTAGGACTGGCACAACACCCTATGACCTCCACCTTCCCTTACTTCGATCTGCAAGTCAACGGTTGCTACGGCGTCGATTTCAACGCCGACAACCTGTCCGTCGAGGCCTGCCACACGGCGTGTGAAAAGCTCCGCGGCGGTGGCGTCGGCCACGTCCTGGCCACGATCATCACCGACGACCTCGACCGCATGGCGGCGCGGCTGGCCAGAATTGCAGCCATCCGCCGGCAAGACGCCCTGGCCGCCGACATGATCTCCGGCATCCATGTCGAAGGGCCTTTCTTGAACCCGGAGCCAGGCTATGTCGGCGCCCATCCGCCCCAATTGGTCCGCCCCGCCGACTTGGACGCCATGAAGCGGCTGTTGGACGCTGCCGCGGGGCTGGTCCGCATCGTGACCCTCGCGCCGGAATACGACACCGGCCTGGCCGTCACCCGCTGGCTGGCAGGCCAGAAGATCGTCGTTTCGGCAGGGCACTGTAATCCGGACCTCGCGCAGTTCCGCGCGGCGATCGACTGCGGCCTCTCGATGTTCACGCACCTGGGCAACGGCTGTCCGATGTTCCTGCACCGCCACGACAACATCATCCAGCGGGTGTTGGGGCTTGCCGACGAACTTTGGATCTGTTTCATCGGCGACGGTGTTCACATCCCCTACCCTACGCTGAGAAACTACTTGCGTTGTGTGCCGCCGGAGCGAACGATCATTGTCAGTGACGCGATCTCGGCCGCCGGCCTCGGACCAGGCCGCTACAGCCTGGGCGGGCAGACCGTCGAGGTCGGCGCGGACCTTGCCGCCCGCTCGCCCGACGGCACGCATTTCATGGGCGCTGCGGCTGTCATGCCACAGGTTGCCGGTGGGCTGCGGAAGGCCGGCTTGGACGAAGCGGCCCTGCGGCGTTTCCTGCTGACCAACCCCGCCAGAGCGATCGGCGCAGTACCCATAATAACGTGAACCGGACCCTAACCTACTAGTGTTTATGATTCGCAGTCGGCGGTTTTTATCCCTTTACCCCGATTTAGCGTACAAATCCGTCTGGACAAGATCGGGGAAATCGCTAAGCTACGTCGCGGCCAAAGCCCTTCCTCTTCCAGGAAGGGCTGCTCGGCTACTTTGGTGGCAGTCGAGGTTCCAGGCATAAGCCGGATAGACGTTTCCCCCGTTGGTTCCCAGGCGAAAAGGAGTTCGCGCCCATGACACGCCTCGTGCTCGCGATGGTTGCCGCGATGGTCTTGAGCGGATGTCAGCACAGCGGGCAACAAGTAGTCGACCCCTTCTGGGGCCGGCAGACCGTACCGCCGCCGGCCACCGGCTCGATTTGTACGCCGGCAATCAACCCGGGTTGTCAGCAACCGGTGCAGCAGCCGTTGATAACGCAAGGAACACCGGTTCCCAGCGGTGGGTTGCAAACGACCACGCCACCGAATCTGCTGCCCGCGCCCACAACGCCTGCGCTGGCGCCACACATGCCGAACACTCCGGCAAACGTTACGCCAATTCCGGCAACGCCAGCCCCGGCCGGAAGCGGCGTTCCCTATGGCAATGCAGGGCCGGCCATGACTGCGCCACCTTCGAGCGGCTTTTCGATGCCAAACCGCGCCCCTTCGTCGGGCTATTCCAACCCGGATACATCGTCATCGGGCACCACCGGGATACCGCCGGCAACGCCGCCCAGCACGGCACCGGCCGGTCCTTATCCCACATGGCCCTCGTCATCGACCACACCCGGCGGCACATCCCCCTCGACCAGCGGGTCAGCTCCTGCGGCCACTGCACCCAGCTCTTCCGCGCCAACTACGCCCACGCCGGCCGGTCCGCCACCTACCAGTTCGCCGCCCGCCGGCTTGGGGCCGGGCTATGTTCCCCAAGGCGGCTTCAGTTTTCCCGATAAGAGCGGGTCGACCAGTCCGGGGCCTAGAGGTACCTGGATAACTCCCGTGAGCGTTGCGGCTACGCCCGTGGGACTCGACGGGGCGACCATTTCGGCCCCGCCCGGGACCGCGGCCGCGGATGGGCTGGACAGCAGCCCCAGCATCGTCCGCATTCCCACGGCGATTGGCGGCGATCCGGGTACGGCGCAGGCATCGGCAGCCATGCCCATAAGCCCGGCGCCGTAACGCAGAATCGGAAGATCGCTGGCTGTTCGCGGCAGCGAAGCGTTGCTGTCCAGCGAGTTTGACAACTGTCTCAGCGTGTAACTGCCTTTGGCTGACGCCTATTACGATTTATAATATCCTTAGGCAGCAGTCAGGTCATCAAGACAACAACAAATAACGATCAATATTCGTGATCAGCCTTTTCGATATTATAGCGTCTCCCCGTTCGACGTTTTCCGGCGCGACGAACGGCTGGCGGTTGGCGAAGTGGCGAAAGCTGCTGCCCAGAATCGGCGCGCTGGAGCCCGAGCTAATCAAACTCAACGACGAGCAGCTTCGCAAGGCCAGCCTGTCGCTCCGCTATCGGGCCAAGAGCGGCGAGCCGCTTTCGAAGTTGCTGGTCGAGGCCTACGCCCTGGTCCGCGAGGCCGGCCGGCGGAAGCTCAACATGCGGCACTTCGACGTGCAACTCCTGGGTGGCATCGCCATGTTCCACCACTCCATCGCCGAGATGCAGACCGGCGAAGGCAAGACCTTGGCCGCCACGCTGCCCATGTATCTTTACGGCCTGGTCGGCAAGGGCTGCCATTTAGCCACGGTGAACGACTATCTCGCCCGCCGCGATGCCGAATGGATGGGTCCCATCTACCGCGCCTTGGGCATGAGTGTGGGCGTGGTCGAGACGCAAATGTCGCAGGACGACCGCCGCAAGGCCTACCAGTGCGACGTGACCTACGGCACGGCCAAGGAGTTCGGTTTCGATTTCCTCCGCGATCGCCTCCTCCTGCGGCGGATCTCCGAGGGCCAGGGCGATCTGTTGGGGGGAATGCTCGGCCATCGCAACGAGTCGAGCGAGAAGCCCGTGCAAGGAGCCGCCTTCTTCGCCCTGGTCGACGAGGCCGACAGCATTCTCATCGACGAGGCCCGCACGCCCTTGATTATCAGCGCCTTGCCGACGGAAGAGCAGAAGCTGGAACTGGAGTGCTACCGCTGGAGCTCGGCGGTCGCCGATCAGTTCGTCGACGAGGAGGACTACGATTTCGACCACGAAAAGAAGACCGTGGAGTTGACCCGCGAAGGTCGGCAAAAGGTGCGGACCCTGGAGAAGCCGCCCGAACTGGACACGATGGGCATGGTCAACATCTACCGCTTCATCGAGCGCTCGATCCTCGTGGAACGCGAGTACAAGCTCGATCGCCAGTACGTCGTCCGCGACGGCGAGATCGTGATCGTCGACGAGTTCACCGGCCGCTTGGCCGAGGGCCGCAAGTGGCGCGAGGGCCTGCACCAGGCGGTAGAGGCCAAACAGGGAGTGGAGGTGACCGTTGCCACCGGCCAGGCCGCGCGGGTCACAATCCAGGACTTCTTCCTGCGTTATGAAAAACTAGCGGGCATGACCGGCACGGCGATCGATTCCGCGGCTGAATTGCGGCGGATCTATCGCTGCCACGTGCTCTCCATTCCCACCAACAAGCCGGCCATCCGCCAGCGGCTCCGCACCCAGGTCTTCGGCACGGAAGAGGCCAAGCGGATGGCCGTGGTCGAGGAAGTCTGCCGGCTTCACACGGAAGGACGGCCCATACTTATCGGCACGCGGTCGATCGACAAATCCGAGGCCCTTTCCCGCTTGCTTCAAGAACGCGGCGTGCAGCACCAGGTGCTGAATGCCAACCATATTGCCGCGGAAGCGGAGATCGTGATCCATGCCGGCGAGCAGGGCAAAGTCACTGTCTCGACAAACATGGCCGGCCGCGGCACCGACATCAAGCTGGGACCCGGCGTGGCCGATCTCGGCGGCCTGCACGTGATCCTCACGGAAATGCACGACGCGGCCCGCATCGACCGCCAGCTCAGCGGCCGTTGCGGCCGCCAAGGCGACCCGGGCACGTACCGCCAGTACCTGGGCCTGGACGACGACCTGCTCCTGGCCGGCCTGGGTCCCAAGAAAAGCGACCGGCTCAAGGCCTACGGCGAGCGGGCCACCGGCGGACTCGATCGCTTCAGCTCTCTCTACCGCCGCGCGCAAGCCCGGGTGGAACGGCGGCACTTCCGCCAGCGCCGGGCCCTGATGTACTTCGAGAAAGAACGCAAAAAGATGCAGCAGCAAATGGGCCAGGACCCCTACCTGGACACGCCCGGAGCTTAGAGAGGATCGAGGTTATTCGCTTTGTCTGCCCACCCGCGATGTGGTACAATAGACATGTGGAGTCGACAAGCGCGAATGACCCTTGAAACGGCTCCCGATCATTCCCGAAGACCCAAACTATGAGCGAGACTGTCACGGTTGAAATCCCTTCCGAGTTGGCGCAGCAAGCGAGAGCGCTGGCGATCGCCAGCAAGCGCCGACTGGAAGACGCCGTCGTGGAGTGGATCGGGCGGGCGGTGGCCGATCCACCGGTCGAATTCCTTCCCGATGGGGAGTTGCTTGCCTTCTGTGACGCCACTTTGGATGGCGTTCGACAGGAGGAATTGAGCGTGTTGTTAGCCGACCTTCGTGAAGGCACGCTGGAAATCTCGCAGCGTGTACGGCTCGAAGAGCTCATGGCAGGGTATCGACGCGGTCTCGTTTTGAAGGCCCGCGCCTTATCCGAGGCCGTGGCCCGCGGCCTTCGCCCTCGCCTGGACGATCATGCCGCATGATTCTGTGCCCGCCGACGTTGCGCGCCGTGTGCGCGAAGCCGCCAAGAACCGGTGCGGGTACTGCTTGAGTCCCCAACACTTGGTCTTGGCGCGGCTGGAGATCGAACATATCGTCCCGCGGGCGCGTGGCGGGAAGAGCGACGAGTCGAACCTCTGGTTGAGCTGTCCACTATGCAATCGACACAAGGCCGATCGTACGTCGGCTGCCGATCCCGAGAGCGGCAACGAAGCAGCGCTCTTTAATCCCCGCTGCCAGCGATGGTCTGAGCATTTTTGCTGGTCGCCCGACGGATTGCGCATCGTCGGCTTGACGCCCACAGGTCGCGCGACCGTCGCTGCGCTCCGCTTGGCGGACGATCCCGACGCGCTCGTCGTCCGGGGTTACTGGATATTGGCAGGCTGGCATCCGCCCGTGGATTTGGTATAATACTTAACCAGAGGAAAAGGCGAGCTCTCGCAACAAACTAGGTGAGTGCTGTCTTAATCCCAGAATTTTCATATCGAAGGCCACACGTTAAGATCCCGTCACTCTTCAACGGCCCAGCAGGACTAGGCAAGGCCACTCTCGCTCGGTGCATCGCTGGGGACTTAGGAACCTGCATTCAAATTGCAAGTGGCGATGCATTTGCCGAGCCCAAGGATCTGTTGCCCTACCTCACAAATGTCGAAAGAAGGTCTGTCTTATTCATTGACCACCGCCCCACTATGCGATGATTGTCCCCACGCAAAAACAACAGACAGAGGACATGGGTCTCTTGCCCATCGTCATCCGATTGCAGCCCGTCGTAGACCTTTCCGATAGCCAGCTTATGGAGTTCTGTCAGGTCAATCGCGACCTCCGTATTGAACGTAACGCACGGGGAGAACTATTGATCATGCTGCCGGCTGCATCCGGCATGGGCGACCGCAACGCCGAAATCACAACCCAGTTGCGGAATTGGGCAAAACGGGATGGGAGCGGCAAATCGTTCGATTCATCGGCGGGCTTTCGCCTGCCCAATGGCGCTGTGCGTTCGCCCGACGCCTCGTGGCTCCGTTTGCCGCGGTGGAACGCTCTGACTGCGGAGGAAAAGAAACAGTTTGCTCCCTTGTGCCCGGACTTCGTCGTCGAGTTGCGCAGCGAAAGCGATCGTCTCCGCGGATTACAGGAGAAAATGCAGGAGTATCTCGACAACGGCGCCGAGATGGGCCTGTTGATCGATCCCCAGCGACGACGGGTCCATGTCTATCGCCGCGATCGGGAGGTCGAGGTTCTTGACGGCCCCGAGGCTGTTTCCTGCGATCCGGTACTGTCGGGATTCGCGCTGGATCTGCGGGAAATCTGGTAAGCCTACGCCACCGCGTTCACTCCGCTTGCGCTGCCTTGCTGGCCCATGGCGGCGAACTTCTGCACCCAGGTCAACCGACCGGCCAAGGCATCGACGTTGGACTTTGCTGCCGCGGAATTGGGCGATTGAGCGGCGGCGGCTTGGGCCTTGGCAACCCGCTCTTGATAAAATTGCAGCAGATTCACCGAGTCGTCGGAGTTGATGCCGGCATTTTCCATGTCCACGCGGATCGACGACAACTCCTGCGTGTCCTTCTGCGAAATGGCGCCTTTGTCTGATAATTGCTGGATGAGTTTCGAGAAATCGTTAGGCGTGATATCGGTCATGTCATAGTGGGAGACGACCTGCCGCATGGCGGCGGTTTGCGTGGGCAACAACGCGAGGGATGCCGTTGCCGCTTTGCCCGCCGCCACAGCTTGGCCGTTGGCCGCGCCATTGAGATTGGCCAGCGAAGCCGCACTGGAGAGTCCGATGAGAGCATTGGACATGATCATCAGTTGAGTCCGTTTTGGGAAAGGAGATTTGCCGAAGGTCCTTTCTGCCGGAAAGGACTAATGTGCGCTGCCCGAGGGAAGAGCCGAAGTTTCTTGGCGGCGCCGAGCACATTAGTCTCTCTCGGCAAGAGAGACCTACTGTAGGTCCTTTCTGCCGGAAAGGACTAATGTGCGCTGCCCGAGGGAAGAGCCGAAGTTCCTTGGCAGCGCGGAGCACATTAGTCTCTCTCGGCAAGAGAGACCTACGCTAGTTTGGCAGGCCCCAAGAGCAAATCGCAAGCCAGAACCGTAATCGCACGAAGCTTAATTCGGAATCCGTATCCTAACTCCTTGCCAGTCCAATCCTTATGAGCGAAGTACCAGATTTGTCCCCGGCCAGGCGGCAACAGCCGCCCGTGTGCCATTTTTGCCGCTGGCGGCAATTTCTGCCGCAGGAATCAGCGCGGCGAGCGCCAGATCTTGCGGTACAGCAAGAAGAGCAACGTCGCCGTAACTAAAGCCGGGGCCAGAAAAATCAGAATGCCCCGCGCATAGATCACCGCCACAATACCCAGCGGCAAGGCGTACCAGACCCAGCCTGGCAAGCGATGCAAGTCCGGCCAAGCCAGCCAAAGGGCGCCCAATACGCAACCGACCCGCATTCCCATGGCTCCAGCCGCTTGAACCGACTCCAACGGCCGATAGCAATTAGTGATAATCGCCAATAGGAAAGAGGTCAGTGCGAGCAATCCCAAGATGTGGCGACGCACGGCAGCCCCTAATGCGACTGGCGGAGAAAGAGCTGCCGCGCCCCACCAACCGCTTCATACGTCCGGCCGGTGATGTTGTTGCGATCGTTGTCGATGGCGATTTGCGCAAGCTCCTGGCCGCAGGGCGTCGGATAGCGGCGCGTAATGCAGGCCTGGCAGAGGTTTCCGGCCTCGAAACCGATCGCTCGGGCGACCGCTTCCACCGGCAGATAGCGCAAGGAATCGGCCCCCAGCCGCGCGCTCATGCGGGCCTCGACCTCCGGCGTCAGCGGGCCGTCCTGGAGGAAGTGGGCCGCGAAAAGCTCGCTGACCGTCGACATGTCGATTCCGTAGAAACAAGGTGCGATGATCGGCGGACAGGCCACGCGGACGTGAATTTCCCGCGGCAACCCCGTCTGCCGCAGTCGCTGCAGTAAGACCTTCAGGGTCGTGGCGCGGACGATCGAGTCCTCGACCAGGATCACCCGTTTGCCTTCGAGAACCTCGCGGAGCGGCGTGTACTTGGTCTCCGCCTTGCGCTTGCGGTCGCCGCTGCCCTCGATGAACGTGCGGCCCGAGTAACGATTGCGAATCAACCCCTCGACGCACGGCACCTTCAAGGCATAGGCCATCGCGTCGGCCGCAGCCTTGCTGGTGTCGGGAACCGGAACGACGACCGTCTCGTCGTCGATGGCCACTGTCTCCAAGCGGGCCAATTCTTCGCCCAGGGCCTTGCGGGCCAGATAGACGCTGCGGCCGTCCAGCGTGCTGGCCACGTTGGCAAAATAGACCCATTCGAAGAAGCAATGCGCCCGCCGTACACTTTGCGCGAAGGTCTGGATTTCCAATCGCCCATCGCTGATGATGATGGCCTGGCCGGGCGGCACCGGCTTGATGCTCTCCGGAGCAAAGCCCAGATTCATCAGCGCCACGCTTTCGCTGGCCGCGGCAAACAGCGGGCCTTCGACCGCATAGCATAACGGCTTGATTCCCAGCGGGTCGCGGGCGATGATCATGTCGCCCAAGGCATCGAGAAAGACCAGGCTGTATGCGCCGTCCAGCTTGGCGGCAACTTCGCGCATGGCGTCGATCAGCGGCGGCTGCTTGTCGGCCGTCAATGCCTGGCAGATCTCGTGCATCAAGACCTCGGTATCGGTCTCCCGCGCCAGGTGGTTATTGTCGTCGGCCAGAAGCTCGATGCGCAACTTCGAGTAATTGGCCAACTGACCATTGAAAGCAAAGCTGAACCACTTGTGCTTCTTGATGTGCGGGCGCTCGAACGGCTGGGCGTAGTTGCGATCGTCCAAACCGCAGGTGGCGTACCGCACGTGGCCGATTGCCGCCCGGCCATCGAATTCCTTGATCAGGCTCTCGTATTGAGCCCGATGATTCATACGAAAAACTTCGCAAACCGTGCCGACATCCTTATAGGTGCCAACAAACTGTTTGCGATGGGGGTTATAGGTCGACATGCCGGCCGCCAACTGGCCGCGGTTCTGGATGTCCAGCAACATCCGCGGCATCAGTCGGGAAACGGCGTCTGGCCCGCAATCCGTGCATAACGGACTCACGCCCCGCCCAGGAAGGTGGTAAATCGCGGCCACCCCGCATTCGTCGCGTAGTTCGCTCATAACAGTATTTTAGGTATTAAGTTCGATTCCCACAACTGGCCGTTTCGGGGGGAAGTCAAGATTCACTTTCGGTATTCGAGAAAAACGATTATGCTGTTGGAGGTTGGGGTCCGGCGAATCAAGAACACCTAGTATAACGCTTTTATGACCGACGTACTGCGACAGGAAATCGCCGCCCTAGCCACCACGCTCGTCGTCAAGGTCGGCACGCAAGTTCTGACCCGCGACGATGGCCAACTCGATCAGGCCCGCATCGACCAGCTTGCCCGCCAACTGCACGATGTGGTCCACAGCGGCCGGAAGGTGGTGTTGGTCAGTTCCGGGGCTGTTGGGGCGGGAATGGGGCGTCTGGGCATGACCCAGCGGCCGACCGATTTGCCGCGGTTACAGGCCGTCGCCGCCATCGGGCAGAGCCTCTTGGTCGAGGCCTACGAGCGGGCGCTCTCACCTTTCGGCCACCACGCCGCCCAGGTTTTGCTGACGGCCGACGATCTCGAACACCGCCTGCGTTATCTCAACGCCCGCAATACGCTCTTGACCCTCCTGGAACTTGGCGCCATTCCGATTATCAACGAGAACGACACGGTTTCCGTGGAAGAACTGCATACGACCTTCGGCGATAACGACCGCCTGGCCGCCATTGTTACGAACCTCATACGCGCGCCACTGCTGGTGCTGCTTTCCGATGTCGAAGGTCTATGCGATGGCGATCCTCGCCAGACCGGCAGTAAGATCATTCAGACCGTGGAACGGCTGGATCGTTCGATTTACGACCTCGTACGCGACAAGAGGGGCGGCCGGGGCAAGGGCGGCATGGCCAGCAAGCTGGAGGCGGCCCGGCTCTGCACCAGCGCCGGCGAGAACCTGATTATCGCTAGCGGCCGCGATCCGGAGGTACTGCCGAAAATCGTTGCCGGCGAGATCGTCGGCACGCTTTTCCTGACCCAAGGCCAATCCCTGGCCGCCCGCAAGCGCTGGATCGGGTTTACCGTAAAACCGCGGGGGTCATTGCAACTCGACGCTGGGGCACAGGAGGCCATTCTGCGGAAAGGCCGCAGCCTGCTGGCGGCGGGGATCGTGGAAATCGATGGCCATTTCGCCAAGGGCGACATTGTGGCCCTGCACGCCCCGGACGGACAAGAAATTGCCCGCGGACTGACGAATTACGGTCACGACGACTTGGCCCGCATCAAGGGGCTCCGCACCGGCCAGATCGCCGAGGTGTTGGGCGAATGCCCCTACGAAGAGGTAATCCATCGCGATAATATGGTGGTTACGAGCATGGCAGAATAGGTAAGTCGTTTTGTGCCAACATGTTACGACGCGTCTTTTCTGAGACTATGGACTTTTGGGACTAAATTTGAGACGATATCACCCGGAGACCGATAACTTCAATAACGACCCGTTTCCGAGGTGCAATCATGGCAACGCGACTCAAATTGACGTTCGACCGTTCCACACGACGCTGGCGAAAAATCTACCGTGGCCACAAACTCTATCTGGGGTACGGCAAGAGTAAGTCCGACATGCCGTCGTATCAACTCGCCCTGGACGAGTTCACCCGCCGCAAGTCCGACATCGACGGACAGGCCGAGGCCGGCAAACCAAACTACCAGCAGTACCAGCAGGCACTACGACTGCGACACGCAATGCTGGCATGGCTCGACCAAGAGAAAGAACACTGGCACGAACACGACCTGGCAGCCGACGATGCCGCACGAGATCCCGGCACAGAACACGACGCACGCCGCGGCACGGTGTACGTCGTCGTCCCCAGCGATGACGAGGCACAGGCCGCATACGACCACGCCCGCACAGATGACGCCCCCAGCGACGTGCAGGAACCCTACGGTGATGACCCCATGTTCTTCCACGTCGCCACGTGCGAGGAGACATACAACCGCATCGGCAAAGAGTGCGAACGGCTGAACACGGACGCCAAGAGAACCAAACCCCCGGCCCTGGACGTGCCCGGCGCCATCTCTGTTGACCCGCTGGACGGCGCGACAGCTTGGGAACGAAATGCTTGGGAGTTCCGCATCGAGGCACTACGCACGCACCGCCGATGGACGGCCGCCGTTGACCACGCCAAGACCGTTGATGCCAACCTTGACGCCTATCTCAAGTCCCAGCAGCTACGGATAGGACGAGGAGACGATGCCATCACGCCGCAACGGTACGGAGTTCTCGTGTGGCAATCAGGATACTTCCGGCAGTTCACCGCCGCCAAGTCCGTTGACCAACTCAGCAACGCCAAAACCCTGATAGACTTTCATGCTGAATTGCTGGCTAAAGTGGAACAGAGGAAACTCGGCCGCAACACGGCCAACGCGGTCATGCTCACCGCCAAGTCGTTTGTCAAATGGTGTTGGCAGTCCGACGTTATCCGCGACCTGCCGCGAAACATCGACGCCAAGTCGTTGCGAATCTCAGTACCCAAGACGAAAGTCCCGACCATCCCCGTGCCGTGGGTAAAATCGTTCTTGGCTGCGGCGAACGGACGCCCGAAATTGTACGCCTTGTTGATGTTGAACATCGGCGCGACCCAAAAAGACATCAACGACTTGCAACAGGCAGAGGTGGACTGGGATGCCGGAATCATCGTCCGCCGGCGCAGCAAGACGGCCGAGTGTGAATCCACACCAATCGTCAGCTACAAGTTGTGGCCCGAGACGTTCCGCCTGCTGAAACAGTTCCGCTCGTCCGACCCCGTGCGTGTTCTCGTTAACCAGCGGGGGGGACCGTTATGGAACCGTTCCTACAACTCGGAACGCGACAAATCCATCACCATCGACCTTATCGGCAAGTCGTACAAACACGCCTGCAAAACGCTGAAGATGGAACCCATCTACTCGCCGAAGTTGTTCAGAAAAACGAGTAGTTCCCTGCTGAACGACAACGAGACCTATCACAGCCTGCACACGCTGTTTCTCGGCCACAGCGCTCGCACCGTCGCCGACGCTCATTACAACACCACGCCGCAGGCCCGACTTGACACAGCCCTTCTCTGGCTCGGTCAGCAATACGGGGTGGTCCCGGCACCGGTCGAACACGGCACCCAGCACCAGGACCAGGCCGCCGGGTGACCGCTCGTGGCCAGCAGGCCCCCGGGGTAAATCGTGCCCCGGGGGTTCCGGCCCAGAAACCCTTGGGGGAAATTCCCCCAGCGGTTTTTTATTTCCACCGGCCCGTTGCTGTTTTGGCAATTTTGCCAAAAGACCAGCCCAACATTACACACCCCCCTAAATTGCCGCCTACTGACGCGATGTCAGCAACTCGTTTCAATGGGGGGGTATTCCACGCGCGGCCCTGCCCTGGCGGGCGCACCGGGGGCCTACCGCACCAGACACGCACACCGCAGGGTACCGTTTTGACGTTCTTTCGGTACTCTAGCCCACGACAAACAGGGTGCATTTCCCACAATCCGGCCCGCGAACAGACACCTACCAAATGTCTATTCGGCAAGCCTTAGTGTTGAATAGACACCTTGAGTATGTGCATTCACCCCGGCCCGTCCGCAAGCACAAGCCCCACCACCCTTTCGAGCACCGGGGGAACACGCGCTGACGTGGTTGCTGGCCAGCGGGGGTACTCGCCTACTGCCATTGCGGTAGTGCCTTCGACCGGCTACCGGCTTCGCCGCGGCCCGTCCCTGCCGTCCCCCTTGTTCCCTATGGCCGTCCTTGGCCCCATGCGTCTTCCCTGACCACGTGCCTGTTCTACTTGCCGTCCTGGCAGTTCTCAGGCTGCGCCCGTTCTCGCGGATCCGCAACAGGCTTCCGCCGCCGACGTGGCCGGAAGTCTTGGAGGAGTTCCAAGGGGAACGCGTCGAAACACTCGCACAAGTCTTCACATTCACCCGACGCAATCAACCTTGCAGTAGTCATGCTTTGGTTCCTTCTACTTTCAACTTCAGACTCACGCCGATGTCACCGAACACCGCATTGAACGCGTCGACCACCGCCGGCACGTCCTTCTCACCCGCCCATATCGCATCGTGCAGCGTTAGAAAACCCACCCCCTGCCGCACAAGACGGGGTGCTACCTGCTCAATAACGATGATGGACTCGACACGTTGCAGCACCCGTATCAACTCGCCCGCGCCAAGACGGTTCACGAACGTGGCACACGCGAACACGGACGGAAAACACTTCTCGAATACCCACGCGAACGGAGGTCGATACGACCCCGGCAACGCGACCATGTACCGCATGTGGCAAACCTTCGCCGCATCACGTGCAGTCGAGGGGACCGACACCCGAACACGCTTCGTCGGCCGCATCGCTTCCGTCAGCACGTCTATCCCTTCCGCCGCGCAGGCATCGGCCAAGTACTCGTACACGTCCTGTTCGCCCGGCCCCGCCAACGCCAGCTTCTCGTAGAGTTCTGCATCAGGACCGCGCGACGGCGCCGACCGAGACAACGCCGCCAGCAGGCCCGGGTAGCCGGACGCTCGCAAAGTCGCCGCGTCCTTCCCTTCAACACAACGCAACCACCCTTGTATATATGATGGCACATCTTCACCCGAATGACGCATGATGCTGGCCAGCAGCGACGGGTGAATACACCTGATGTCCACGCCGCCGAGTACTTCGCCGTCCAGCCTGCAAAACGGCCGAAGTTCTCTCTTCAACCCCGTGAAGGTGGTGAAGACGCGCCCCGTGCCCGCAACACTGAAACGGTGTTCCCCGCGACGGATGTCGTCGACCCGCACTGCCTGCCGTAGCCGGGTTTCCGGTTTCAGGGTTCTCACTACCGCATCCGCTTCCACGCCGATCGCCAGCGTGAGAGCGATCAAGATAAGTGATGGGCGATTAGTCGATATAATCGATGGGATGGTCGCGGTTTAGCGAGCGGCCCGAGTACTGGTGGCCTCTTCTCTGTTTGGGGTGCGGTTGCTACCAGCGATGTATCCAGGGGACTTCCATGCCCAATGCGTGACAGAGATCGATCGCCGCTTGATAGAGGGGCAGCTTGGTAGCAGCCGCCCACAACTCGAGCTGATTGCCTTGGCGGTGGCAGCGATGGCAACGGTAACGGCTGATCGCCACGTTCACGGAGAAGCATCGGGGACGCGTGGACGTGGATTCGTGCAGCGGACAACCTCCGTACCATTGGTCGCCTGTTCGCTGGCAGGGCTTGAAGCCGAGCAGGTCGAGTACGTGCTCCATCGTGATCTGCTTGCGAAGCTTGTCGAAGTCGACACCCGGCATGATTTGCTCAGTTTCTGTGGCTGGGGAGGTTGAGACATTGGAAGAAGGGCCGTTCCGTTCCCCTTTATCTCTATAGGG
>Ga0181520_10001522_pt1 | contig 46720 bp, 27 predicted proteins | sample PEATcosm2014_Bin_29_FD_132451 | JGI IMG/M metagenome (GOLD analysis project Ga0181520, IMG submission 132451) | Peatland microbial communities from MTU Mesocosm Facility, Houghton, MI, USA - PEATcosm2014_Bin02_30_metaG | ecosystem: Environmental > Terrestrial > Soil > Wetlands > Peat | place... | reverse complement strand
GGTGAGGCGCACGGTCGGCGGCACGGTGGCGACCCAGTCGAGGCCGTAGAACGCCGTGAACGCCGTGAGCCCAAAGATCGAGATGGTCGAGCCCGGCAGATAGAGCAGCGACAGGCCGCGCAGCCCGTAATAGACGAACAGCAGCGCGCGGTTGTCGTAGCGGTCGGCGAGCCATCCCGAGCCGATCGCGCCGACGAAGTCGAGCGCGCCCATCGCCGCCAGCGAAGAAGCGGCCGCGATCGCGCCGACGTCGAAGTCGGCGCAGAAGGCGACGAAGTGGGTCTGGATGAGGCCGTTGGTGCTGAGCCCGCAGATGAAGAAGGTCGCGGCGAGAATCCAGAAGGCGCCACTGCCGGAAATCTCGGCCAGCGCCGCCAAGGCGCTCCTCGGCGTCGGCGCCTCGGCGGGCTCGGGCTTGTCGCTTTCGCCGAGCGCCGTCTGCCCGACGTCGGCGGGGCGATCGGCCATGAACAAGAGGGCGAGGACGCCGGCGATCGCCACGCCGACCAGCGGCGGCGCCAAGGCGGCGCGCCAGCCGTAGCGCTCAGCGAGCCAGGCGGCGAGCGGCAGGAAGACGAGCTGGCCCGCCGCCGCGCTGGCGGCAAGCACGCCGACGGCGAGCCCGCGCCGGCTTACGAACCAGCGCGTCGCCGCTGCCGCGGTCATCGACAGCGCCGTCAGTCCGGCGCCGAAGCCGACAAAAACGCCCCAGAACAGAGTGAGTTGCCAGAGCGCGTTGATCCGCAGCGTGAGCAGGGCGCCGGCGGCCGTCAGCGCCATCGCCGCGACGATCGTGCGGCGTAGGCCGAAGCGGTCGATCAGCGCGGCGGCGAACGGCGCCGTCAGCCCGTAGACGAGCAGGCGCAGCGCCAGCGCGCCGGAAATCTGCTCCGTGGTCCAGCCGAACTCGTTGGCGAGCGGCAGGATGAGCGTCGCCGGCAGGCTGATCGCGCCGGCGGTCGTCAGGCTGGCGAGGAAGGTCAGGGCGACCACCGCCCACCCGTAATGGATGCCGAGCCGGGACAAACGTAGCGCCGAAGCCTGGGCGAACATCGCGGTCCTTTCGCCGCCGCCGGCGGCGGCGCGATCGAAACCCTCGCCGGCGCCGACGCGTCCATCGCCGCAATGGACCGGCGGCGCCGGCGATGTCAACCGGCGCGCCGCGATGAAGGCGGATCGAGTCGATCGGACAAGGATTTAGGCGCACATCCTCGCGCGCCGCTTCAAGTCGTCAGGCGAGCGCGATGGCGGCCACCAGGCGGCCGTAGTCGGGTTCGGCGCGGCGCCTGGCGCGACGATAGCTGAAGAAGCGCTCCGCGTCGGCGTAAGTGTCGAGGCCGAGGTCGTCGAAACGGCCGACGCCGGCGCGCCGAGCGCGCAGGGCGATATAGCCGGGCAGATCGAACATCGCCCGCTTTTCGCGCGCGCCGGGCGCGAAATAGCGCGCCGAGTCGGGGTCGGCGGCGGCGAAGGCGGCGACGAACTCCGGCCCGACCTCGTATGATTCTTGCGCGATGCAGGGGCCGAGCGCGGCGGCGATGCGGCTGGGGTCGGCGCCGAGACGCGCCATCGCCGCGACCGTCGCCTCGACCACGCCGGCGAGCGCGCCCTTCCACCCCGCGTGCGCCGCGCCGACGACGCGCGCGCCGGCGTCGGCCAACAGGATCATGCCGCAGTCGGCGCCGGTGACGCCGAGGGCGAGGCCGGGCGTCGTCGTCACCAGCGCGTCGCAGCGCGGCCGGGCGTCGGGGGCGAACGGCTCGGTTATGGCCAAGACGTCGGGCGAGTGGACCTGGTAGGGGATCGTCAGCCGGTCGGCGGCCACGCCGAGCGCCGCGGCCATGCGGGCGCGGTTGGTCCGCACGCGGCTCGGCTCGTCCTGCGAGCCGACGCCGCCGTTGAGCGAGGCGTAGACGCCGGTCGACACCCCGCCGCGACGGGTGAAAAAGGCGTGGGCGACGCCGGGCAGCCTGAGCGCCGCGTTCGAGAGGCTTTCGGCTGCGCTCACGCCGACCTGGCCGGAGGCGGTTGGAAACCGGGCGGCGGCGGCAGGGCGCGGTTGGCGACCACCATCGCCTTGAACAGCGCCCCCATCTCGCCCGGCCCCTTGCCGGCGAGGCGGCGGCGCGCCGCCTCGAACTCGTCGGCGCGTTCGGGCGGCGCGCGTTCGGCGAGCGTGCGCGCGCGCAGATCGAGGCCGAGCGCGCGCAAGAAATCGCCCTGGTCGATCGGGCCGAACACCGCCGCGCCGGCCGCGCGCGCGCTGCGCGCCATCGCGGCGAAGTCGACGTGGGCGGTGAGGTCCGCGTCGCCCGGCTCGTCGAGCGGCTCGACGAAGCGGTGCGCGCGCATCGCCTGAAGGGTGTCGCCGAACCCGGTCACGGCGTGGCCGTAGTCGATGAACAGCGCCGCGCCGCCCTGCTTGGCGAGCCGGCCGCCCAGCTCGAACATCAGCCGATGGCCGACGGCGTTGACCTCCAAGATCGCGCCGTCCTCGGCGTCGGCCTTGATGTCGGGCTCCGCTCCGGCGGAGAGCCCGAACGCCAGGCGGCCGGATTCGTCGAGGCGCACCGTCCGCTCTCGCCAGCCGCCGCTCGCACGCGCGAACTGGCGGACCGGCAGCGCGTCGAGAAACTCGTTGGCGAGGACGATCGCCGGGCCTTCCGGCGCTTCGCCGAGGGTCGCGCACCAGGAGATCGGCGCGCCGCTGGTCAACAGCGCCTCATATTGGATGTTGGCGAGCGTCGGGCTCGCCTCGACGAGCGTCACGTCGATGGCGGCGCGAAACTCCGGCGCGATGCGCGCGGCGCGCAAGGCGTCGCTCATCAACGTCCCGCGTCCCGGCCCGAGCTCGATCACGCGAACCGGATTCGGCCGCGCCATCGACGTCCACACCTCCGCCGCCCATAGTCCGAGGAGCTCGCCGAACATCTGCGAGATCTCGGGGGCGGTGGTGAAGTCGCCCTGCGCGCCGAACGGGTCGCGCTTCATGTAATACCCGTGCTCGGGATGGGCGAGCGCGAGCTCCATGAAACGTTCGACGGTGATCGGGCCGTCGCTGGCGATCGTCGTCTTGATCAGGTCCCCGAGGGCGCTCATGAATTCCTCCGGGCAGGGCTCAGCAGGCTCCAGGCGACGAGGCCGAGGCCGACCGCCAAGAGCGGCGCCGAGAGCGCCATGCCCATGGTCAGGCCGCCGCCGAGATTTTCGACGCGCGGGTCGGGCTCGCGGTAGAGCTCGCAGAAACTTCGCGCGACGGCGTAGAGCGCGCCGAACAGGCCGGCGGCGAGGCCGGGTCGGCGCAACGCGCCAAGGCGCGCGGCGAACGACAGAACGACGAACAGCGCCAGCCCTTCGAGCAGCGCCTCGTAGATCTGGCTGGGGTGGCGCGGCAGCCCGTCGGCGCCGGGAAAGATCATCGCCCAGGCGACGTCGGTCGGGCGGCCCCACAGCTCCGGCTTGATGAAGTTGGCGAGCCGGCCGAGGAAGATGCCGATCGGCGCGGCCAGCGCGATCAGGTCGAACGCGGTGAGGACCGGCGTCCGCTGACGGCGCGCGAACCATGCGGTGCCGATCGCCGCGCCGATCAAGCCGCCATGAAACGCCATGCCGCCGCGCCACACCTCGAAGATCTCGAGCGGATGAACGAAATAGTAGCGCGGGTCGTAGAACAGCACGTTGCCGAGCCGCCCGCCGACGATCACGCCGATCGCGCAATAGACCAGCAGATCGTCGACGCTATCGCGGCTCGGCCGGGGCGCGCCGCCCCACAGACTTTCGTCGACGACGTAGCGCCGGATCAGCGCCCAGCCGGCGATCAGCCCGGCGATATAGGCGAGCGCGTACCAACGAATCGCCAGCGGACCCCACTGAAACAAGATGGGGTTGATGGCGGGAAAAGGCACGACGAGCGTGGGCATTGGCCCTCGGTGATGCGACGGCGCCGCTTTCGCGTCAAGAGCGCGAGATTGGAAGCCCACGCAAATCGCCGCGAAGAGGGGCGGCGCCGCGCCGGCGTCGGCGGCTCGCCGACCAAGCTCGATCGCCGACGATTAGGTCCCTGGTCAGCGTTCGCCGCGCGCGCCGCTGCAGTCGAAATGCTGATCGAGGAAGGAAAGCTCGCTGTCGCTGAGACACGGGCCCTCTCGCGCGCGGTCGCCGAGGACGAAGCCGGAATCGAACGCGGACGCTTTCGTTTCGGCGCGCGGCGGGAGCACGCCGTTGAGCTGATGCGAACCGTGTTCTTGCGCGGGCCGCTGACGTAGTCTTGCGACCCGGCGGAAGAAGGATCGGCTCGCAGGTTCAGGCGCTTGGGCAGAAGTGTAGACAGGCGGATTCGGTCTGCGCGGTCAAGACGAGCTTCGTCGGCGACCGAAGTTTAACCTTGCCGAAGAGCGCGGCGGGACTGTGACGGCGATTTCGTGCACGAGTGGCGCGCGATTTCGGGTCGAGTTAAAATTTCGGAGGGTCGCAATGAAGCTTGCCTCGGTATTTGTCTTCGCGTTTGCGGCGCTCTGCGCGCCGGCGTTGGCTCAGGACTGCCGTCAGTGCGGCGCGATTAGGGTCACCGCGAACTTCCAGGTGTGGACGCCGATCGACAGGGACCTTTCGGGCGCCGCGCTTGGCAAAGCGGTCTCCGAGGCCAGCCAGCCGCTCTACGGCGTCGTCGGCCGCCAGTGCGAGCTGTTGGCCGACGCCTACAAGGGCGTCTGCCGGATTGTGGAGTTTCAGGTGAACAGTGGGGTGAACGATCACATGCTCCCGCAATTCGTGGCGCCGGGCGACCGCGCGGCCCCGCAGCAGCGCGTCAACGCCAACGTCAACGCGATCTTCGAAATCACGCCCGCGTCTGCCGAAACCCCTGCGCAGAAGCCGTGACGCCACGGCGTTGGGGCGAAAGCCGCGCCGCAGGCCATCGCCTTCATGAACGCGGCGAAGCCGCGCTCTAGATCTCGATCTCGCGTCCGATCTCGACCACTTCGTCGCAGGGCAGGCGGAGGTAGTCGCTGATGCGCGCGGCGTTGCGCGCCATGACGGAGAACAGCTCCTCTTGCCAGCGCGGCAGGCCGCGCCCGTCCTCGCGCGGCACGATGGTCTCGCGGCCGACGTAGTAGGTGACGTCGGAAAGGTCGATCTCGACGCCTTGGGCCTTGCACTCGGCGATGAGGGCGGGGACGTCGGGGTGCTGCATGAAGCCGATCCGCGCTTCGGCGCGCCAGTACCGGTCGGCGAGGCGCGTCACGGTCAGGCGGTTCGCCGCTTCGACGCGCGGCGTCGAGACGGTGGCGAGGGTGAGCGCCAACACGTATTCGTGCAGCGAGCGGTTCTTGCGCACGTGCCAGGAGAGCACCGGCGGGGTGTTGGCCTTGGCGCGGGTGAGGAAAACCGCCGAGCCGGGCACGCGCGCGATGCGGCCGCTCTTAAGCTCGGCGAGAAACGCCTCGTCGGAGACCTGATCGGCGACGACGCCGGCGTGCAGCGCCGTCGCGCCGCGGTGCCAGATCCACATCGCGCTGTAGACGGCGGCGGCGAGCAGCAGCGGGACGTAGCCGCCCTCCCGCACCTTGGCCATGTTGGCGGCGAAGAAGCCGCCGTCGACGACGACGAAGGCCGCCGTCACGACGCCGGCGGCGAGCGCGCTCCAGCCCCAGATCTCGCGCATGGCGATGAACAAGAGGGCGGTCGTCAGCAGCATGGTCGCCGAAACCGCGACGCCATAGGCGGCGGCGAGGTTGTCGGACTTGGCGAAGCCGATGGTCAGCGCGAGGGTGACGATCATCAGCAGCCAGTTGACCGCGCCGACGTAGATCTGGCCGTAGCCTTCGCGCGAGGTCTGCTTGACCGCCAGGCGCGGCGCCCAGCCGAGCTGGATCGCCTGCCGCGTCATCGAGAAGGCGCCGGTGATGATCGACTGGCTGGCGATAATGGTGGCGACCGTCGCCAGCGCGATCAGCGGCGTCAGCAGCGGGGCGGGGCAGAGGCGGTAGAAGATGTTGCCTGCGGTCGGCGCGCCGTCGAGCACCAGCGCCGCCTGGCCGGCGTAATTGAGCGCTAGGCTGGGGAACACCACGCCGTTCCAGGCGAGACGGATCGGGCGGGCGCCGAAATGACCCATGTCGGCGTAGAGCGCCTCGGCCCCGGTGACGCAGAGGAAGACGCCGCCGAGGACGAGGAACCCGGCGAGGCCGCCGCCGGCGAGGAAACGCACGCCGTAGACGGGATTGATCGCGAGCAGGACCGAGGGATGAAGCGTGATCCCGTAGACGCCGAGCGCCGCCATGACGAGGAACCAGACCAGCATCAGCGGGCCGAACGCCCGGCCGATGCGCGCCGTCCCGAGCGGCTGGACGGCGAACAAGGCGATCAGGATGGCGACCGCCGCGGGCAGCACGAAAGCCGTCAGCGCCGGGGTCGACTGCTCGACGCCCTCGAGCGCCGAGAGCACCGAGATCGCCGGCGTGATCGCGCCGTCGCCGTAGATCAGCGCCGCGCCGAACAGACCGGCGGCGATGATCGCCGGGCGAAGCCGTTTCTTGACGCCGAGCAGCGCCATCAGCGCGATGATTCCGCCCTCGCCGTCGTTGTCGATGCGCATCGCCACGTTGACGTACTTGACCGTGGTGACGACGATCAGCGTCCACAGGATCAGCGACAGCGAGCCGAGAATGGCCGCCGCGCTCGGCTGCGGGCCGGTCAAGTCGAGCACCGTTTTCAACGTGTAGAGCGGGCTGGTGCCGATGTCGCCGAAGACGACGCCGAGCGCCGCCAGGCTCGTCGCCGCCAGACGCGCTTCGGACGCGGCGCTGCGAGCCGCCGAGTGGTTCCTCACGTCGCCCCTCCGTCGTCTCGACCGCGCCGCGGCGCGCGCCGTTGCGCAGGTCTATAAGGCGGCGCGGGGCCGAAGGAAACTGCGGGCCGGCTTCGGCGCGCCGCCCGCCGCGGCGGCGACGCCCTGTCAACCTTAAGAAATTTATCGTTTTCGCGAGGGTCGGACCGCTCGAATTTTATTGAATTGCTTTTCGCGGCGCCAATCCGCTTGCGCCACCTTTCCCGCGTCGAGACGTGGGGAAGGACCATGTTCGGTTGGGTTGCGCGCTCCGTTTGCGGCGCGGTTCTATTCGGGGTGGCGTACGGCGGGCTGGTCGAAGCCTCCGAGCCGAAGCTGCCGAACGCAACCTACGCCGCGATCGGCGCCGAAACCTCGGTGCCTTACGGCTGGGTCGATTTCTGCGGCCGCCGGCCGGAGGAATGCAATCTCGGCAAGCTCGCCCCGCTCGACGTCCGCCTGACGAAGAAGACCTGGGAGACGCTCAACCAGGTCAACAAGTTCGCCAACGACGCGATCGAGCCGATCAGCAACCTCGACCACTGGGGAACCATCCTCGACCACTGGGACTATCCGACCGACGGCAAGGGCGACTGCAAGGTGTACGCCCTATTCAAGCGCAAGCAGCTCATCGAGCAGGGCTTCCCGCGGCAGGCGCTGCTGATGACGATCGTGCGCGACCTCGACGGCGAAGGCCATGCGGTGCTGACGGTGAGGACCGACCACGGCGAATTCGTGCTCGACAACCTGCGCGACGAAATCCTGCCGTGGGACGTCACCGGCTACAAGTTCGTCAAGCGGCAGGCGCAGGACGACCCCAACGTCTGGCTCGACCTCGGCGGCGTCGTCGGCGCAATGCGCCAGGCGAGCGGCGGCTGACGGCGGCTTCGCGCAAGCGGCCGCTCTCGCCTTCGCATGGCGATCCGGGCGCGTCGCGCCGCGACGATCGGCCCCAGAATTGGCGCGGCGAGGCCGACGAAGGCGTCGCCGCGCGCTTGGCGCTTATCTCGCTCACCGAGCGCGCGCGGCCGGCGTCACATCCGGTAATTCAAGCCGACGCGGAAGATGTTGAGGCCGCCCAGGCTGTCGTGGTGCTGCATGGTGAACGTCGCCGGCGTCGTGTCGGTGTAGCTCGAGTTGAAGCTCAGCGACTTCAGGTCGACGTAGAGGTATTCGCCCTTGAACGACCAGTGGCTGTCGAGGGCGTATTCGACGCCGCCGCCGACCGTCCAGGTCGCCGCGGTGGTCGAGGCGCTGCCGGCGTTGTAGCCGTTCGCGCCGCCCGTGAGCGGGAGGCCGATGTACTCGCCGGGGTTGTTGAAGCCGATCGACTGCTTGAAGTTCTCGTCGGCGAGAGCGAGGCCGCCGGTGAGGAAGAACAGCCAGTGGTCGGCGGCGAAGCCGGCGCGCCCGCGCAGCGTGAACAGGGAGTCGATCTTCGTCGACCCGTTCGCCCAATAGGACGAGCGCTCGACGACGCCGCCATAATGGGGCGTCGAGTACGATCCGCTGAGGTCGAGATAGTCCGCGTCGGCTTCGACGCCGAGCACGATGTTGTCGATCTGGTAATTGTAGCCGGCCTGGGCGCCGCCGATGAAACCATCCAAGTTGAACTTGGCGGTCCCGGCGGCGACGACGCCCGCTTCGTCGGGGTCGCCGGTCCAGGCGCCGCCGGGGGTGACGCCGATCTTCGAAGAGGGATCGGCGTAGCCGGCGTTGAGGCCGAAGTAGAAGCCGGTCCAGGAGAACGGGGGCGCGACGACAACCGGCGCCGGCGGCGGACCCTTTTGGGTGGGCAGGTCGGCGGCGAGGGCGCTTGTCGCCAGCGCTCCCAGCGCGACGCAGGACAGCAGCGCTTGTCTAAGCATTTGAGAACCCTCCGCTTTCCTTCTGCCCGCGCAAGGCGGGCGCGACGTCATGTCGGGTCACAATGACGCGCGACATATTGTCGCAGCTTAGGGCGCCGCAAGCGAAAGGCTACTCAAATCTTTGGCCGGCGACCGGTTTTCCGCCGCTGTGGCGGTTGCGCCACAGCGGCGGCTCGGCCCGCGCCTCGCGTCAGGCCTCCGCCGCATTGCTCTCCCAGGCGGCGTGCTGGACGCCGGGCTGCCTCCCTATCCGATCCGCGACCGCGTCGAGCTCGGGGGCGACGATCGAGGTGGAAACCAGCGTCGCGACGATGTCGACGAAATCGTCGCCGCGCTCGACCGCCTCGATGTCGCCGACCGGGTAGCGCGCGTTTTCGAGCGCCTTCAGCAACGCCTTGCGCGCCGCGGCGGCGGCCTCGGGGGTCGCGGTCAGGCGCACCTCGTAGGTCGCTTCGCTGGCGCGCGCGTCGAGCGGAATGCGGTTGATCGCGTTGACCAGCGGACGCAGCAGCGTGTTGCCCGCGACCACCAGGGCGGTGAGCAGCGCCGCCTCGACGACGAGGCCGGCGCCCGCCGCGGCGCCGACCGCCGCCGAGCACCACAAGGTCGCGGCGGTGTTCAGGCCGCGGACGTTTGCGCCCTCCTTCATGATCGCGCCGGCGCCGAGGAAGCCGATGCCGGACACGACATAGGCCAACACCTGCGTCGAGGCGTCGCCGGCGATCCGCATGCCCAGGTCGACGAAAGCCGCTGCGCCGAGCGCCACCAGCACGTTGGTGCGCAGGCCCGCCGAGCGCTGGCGATATTGCCGCTCGGCGCCGATCAGCGCGCCGAGCGCGAAGGCGGCGGCGAGGCAGACGGCGAAGTTCGCCAGCGCCGAAGGGTTGAACGTGTCGATGAACCGCATGGGGAGTCTCGTCGGTAAGTTAGGCGGGCGAAGAACGGTCGGAGAAGTCAGCGTCGCGGCGCGCGGCGCGAACGAGCGAGCGGCGGCGTCCGCGGCGGGCGCGATGCGCGGGCGTCGTAACGAAGAACGGCAATGTTGAGATTGTTGGCGACGCGCAGCGGCGCGATCGCGGGAATGATCGTGAGCGCGTTCATGGCCCACCTCCAGACCTCGGTTGCTCCAAGGTCCGCGAAGCGAGCCGCCGCGCGGTTCAAGCGGCCGCGCGGGCCCCGGCTCGTTTCGGGGCGGCTTGGAAGGTTGCGTGAAGTTTCTTCGCGCTTGGCGCGGGCGACGCCGCGCTCAGCGTGTCCGAGCCTCTCGGGCTCGAGCGACTACCGCCCATTCGTCCTTCCATCCGTTTGCGGACGGCCCGCCGCCCCGCGCGCCGATCGGCGCGCGACGCGCCGGGCGATTCGCCAAGCGCCGAGATGATCGTCCCGCGCGATGTCGCCCGCTTCCCGCCGGCCTTAACGGCGCACGAGAAGCGGCGGGTCTAGGCGGGCGCCGTCAGCCGCCCTGGCCGATCGCCAGCATGACGATGCGGATCAGCACCAAGCCGCCGGCGAGGATGAGATAGAGGCGCAAGATGGCCATCCACGCGTTGGCGGCGAGCGACAGCTTCGCCGGCGGCAGGGCAGCGAGCGGCGGCATCCGCCACGCGTCGCGGTCGCGCGCGAGGACCGCGCCGTCGTCCTCTTCTTCCGCCGCTGGCCTGCGGTTGCGGCCGAGCGCCGCGATCGCCAGGGCGACGACCGCCGCCGCGCCGCCGCCGCCGACCAGCACGTCGAGGATGGCCTGTTCCGTGGCGGCGTCGGGGAACAGCACCGACGTGGTGAGGATGACCGACAACAACACCAGCGCCGCGATCACCGCGCCGGTGAAGGCGTTGGTCCAGCGGCCGTTGACCCACGGCCCCAGCACCGCCTTGTCGTTGCACAGCAGCAGCAGGAAGACCGTCGCGCTCGGCAGCAGCACGCCGGCGAGCGTCTGCACCGCCTCGGTGAGCAGGCCGAGCGGCGAGCCGGGCGTCATCACCAGCGCCGCGGCGACCGCGATCAGCAGGAAATAGACGGCGTAGAAGCCCTTCGCGTCCGCGACCTTGCGGTGCAGCGAATGGCGCGCCGAGAAGGCGTCGCCGATCGCGTAAGCGGTTGACAGCGACACCGCCGCCGCGCCGATCATCGCCGCGTCGATCAGGGCGATCGCGAACATCACGCCCGCCGCTTTGCCGACGTACTTGTCCAGGCCTGCGGCGATCCCGCCGGCGTCGGTGAAGGCGCCGAATTCCGGCCGTCCGGCGAAGGTCGCCGCGGTGAAGGCGATGATCGCCACCGCGCCGACGATCACCGCCGCGATGCCGATCCACAGATCGGTTCGCTCATAGCGGATGAACCGCGGCGTGATGCGCTTGTCGATCACGTAGCTCTGCTGGAAGAACAATTGCCACGGCGCGATGGTGGTGCCGACAATGCCGATGATCAGCAGCATCAGGTCGCTCGTCTTGCCGGTCGCCGGAATCTGCGGCGTGACAAGGTCGCGCGCGACCTCCGCCAGCGGCGGATGGACGAGGAAATAGATCGGCAGCAGCAGCAGGCTGCCGAAGACGAGCAGCATCGCGAACCGCTCGAAGCGCCGGAAATCTCCCGTGCTCACCGAGGCGATGACGAGCCCCGCCGTCGCCACGACGCCCACGGCCTTGTTGACCCCGAGGTAGTCGAGCCCCAGGCTGATGCCGATGAACTCGGTGACGATGGTCAGCGCGTTGAGCAGGAAGAGATCGACGAGGCTGAACGCGCCCCAGAACCTGCCGAAGCGCTCGAAGATCAGCCGCGCGTGGCCGACCCCGGTCACCGCGCCGAGGCGCAGCACCATCTCCTGATTGACGTAAAGGACCGGGATGAGCAGAGCCATCGTCCACAATAGCGCCGTGCCGTAGGTTTGCCCCGCCTGGCCGTAGGTGGCGAAGGCGCCCGCGTCGTTGTCGCCGACCATGACGATGAGGCCAGGGCCGAGAACGGCGAGAAGCGTCGTGAGGCGACGCTTCCAGGTGTCGCGCGGAGCGACGTCGTTGTGGAGGATGGTTCCGAAAGCGCCGTGAATGTCGCCGAGATGCGCCTGGTCGAGCACGGCGGCCTCGACCGGCGGAACGATTTTGACGTTCATCGTCATGGTTCGTCTCCTTCGCCGCTTCCGGCGCGGAGACGGACGCCCCGACGATCAATCGAGAGGGCGCGCGCGCGTGGAGACGGCCGTTGTTCGCGTTGAGAAAGAAATAGCTGTTCCCGCCCGGCCCCGCAGAGCCTTTCCGGCGGGACGACTAGAGCCGTCGTTCAAGCCGGTCTCCCGTGGTTGGCCGCCAAACCCGGCGCAATGCGGACCGCGAGGTCCCCGCCCGGTTCGTCGACGCAGTCGTCGTAAACAAACGCCGCGCCCCGCCGCTCCGGCCCTCATGCCCGTCGCTCGGTTTGCGTCGCCTATCTGAATTTCAAATCGCTGATTTCGCCGCGAGCCGAAGCCCAACGACAAAACGGCCTTGCGCCCTTGGGTCGCGATTGTCAACCCGAAAAGTCGACGTCGCGTTAACTCCGCGCGCGCCGCCGCGCCGCGGCCGTTCGCGCGCGCTTGCCGGCCTGCAAAGTCGCCCCTCGTATAAGCCTATTGACAGTAAGTTGCCATAGGCTAAATTTGTCAGCGGTAGCCAACCTGGACGGCGGCGCGAGCCGCGCGCCGCGAAATGTGGGGACCGACCGATGAGCTTGAGCGCAATGGAGCTGTCGCGTTCGTTTTCCGGGCTGCCGGCCGCCGCCGGCGATCAGCCCGAGCCCGAAGACCTCGCGCGCGCCCGCGACCGTCAGAAGGTGTTGGGCGCGCGCTTGGCGGGACGGCCGTGGCGCTTGGCCTGGCTGTTGGCTGGGCCGGGCGTGCTGGTGATGCTCGGCGAGAACGACGGACCGAGCATGGTCTCCTACGCGACCACCGGGGCGACCTACGGCGTCGGCTTCTTCGTCCCCTTCATTCTGCTCACCTTCCTGATGGCCTACGTCGTCCAGGAGATGACGGTGCGTCTCGGCGCGGCGACCCATCGCGGCCACGCCGAGCTGATCTTCGACCGATTCGGCCCGTTCTGGGGCTATTTCGCCATGGGCGACCTGGTGCTCGGCAACCTGCTGACGCTGGTCACCGAATTCATCGCCATCCAGGCCGGGGGCCTCTACTTCGGCGTTCCGCCCTGGTTCTCGGTCGGGATTGGCGTGGCCATGGTCATCGCCTCGCTGGGGCTGCGGCGCTACGCGACCTGGGAACGCGCGGCGATGGGGCTGGCGATCTTCAATCTCTTGTTCGTTCCGGCGGCGCTGTTCGCCCATCCCGACGGCTCGGCGCTGGCGCGGGCGATGGCGACCTGGAGTCCTTTGCAGGGCGGCGTCACCACGGCGTTCGTGACCTTGATCATGGCCAACATCGGCGCGACCGTGACGCCATGGATGATCTTCTTCCAGCAGAGCGCGGTGGTCGACAAGGGCCTGACGGTCGCCGACGTGCGGGAAGGGCGTCTCGACACCGCCGTCGGCGCGCTGATCGCCGCCATCGCGGCGATCGCCACGGTGGTCGCGACGGCGCCGTTGTTCGCCGCGGGCGTCGACGTCTCCAAGTTCGTCAGCGGCGCCGACTTCGCCAGCGCGCTCGCGCCGGTGATCGGCTCGACCGGCGCGACGCTGTTCGCGCTCGGCGTCATCGAGGCCGGCGTCGTCGCCGCGATGACCATCTCCACGAGCTCGGCCTACGCGTTCGGCGAAACCCTGCAGGCGCGGCACAGCCTGAACCTCAGCTTCTCGCAGGGCCGGCTGTTCTACGGAACCGCGATCGTCTCGGCGGTCGTCGCCGCCGCCATCGTGCTGATCCCGGGCGCGCCGCTCCTGGCGATGACGCTGACCGTCAACGTCATCGCCACGCTGCTGATGGCGCCGGCGCTGCTGCTGCTGCTCTTGCTGGTCAACGACCGCGAGATCATGGGGGCGCACGCCAACGGCCGGCGCGCCAACTTGCTCGGCGGCGGGATCGTCGTCGCGCTGATGCTGGTCGGCGCGCTTTACGGCGTGATCACCGTGTTCCCCGGCCTCTTGGGCAATTGAAGGAGACGAACATGTTCAGTCCAACCCGTGGCGTCGAGGTTCTTGAGGCGACCCAGCTCGCCGCGGCGACCAAGGCGCCGCTGCCGCGGCGCGTCCTCGGCCGCGGGACCCTCGCCCTGCTGATCGCGCTGCGCGTCTATGTGTTCGTCGCGGTGCCGATCGTCGCCTACGCCTTCGTTCATGCGCTGTTGACCGCGCCGTGACGCGGCGGCGCAGTCCGCCGGCGTTGATTCGCCTCGAAATCCGCCATTGCCTGGCGATTGGAACGCCCCTAGACAAGGCCGCGCGCCGGCGCCGTTGACAAATCGCGCCGGCGGCGAGCGGAGGCGCGTGAGCGGCGGCGATGGCGGACGGTCGCGAGGGCGCGGCGGCGCCGAAGGACGGAGTTCGGCCCTATCCGGGGCCGCGCTTCTCGTGGCGGCTGGTCGCGTTGGCCGCCGGCCCGGGATTGGTGGCGATGTTCGCCGACACCGACGCCGGCAGCGTCATCACCGTGGCGCAAAGCGGCGCGCAATGGGGCTATCGCCTGCTCGCGCCCAACCTGCTGTTCATTCCCTTCATGTTCATCGCCCAGGAGCTGGCGCTGCGGCTTGGCCTGGGAACAGGGCAGGGCGCGCTGGAGCTGACGCGCCGACGCTTTGGCCGTATTGCGGCGGCGGCGCTGCTGGCGGCGCTCGCGGCGAGCTGCTTCGGCGCGCTGGTCAGCGAAATGAGCGGGCTCGCCGGCGTCGGCCAGTCGCTCGGCGCGTCCGCCGGCGCGACCATGGCGCTTGCGGTCGTGGGGCTGATGGCGATGGTGATCACCGGGTCCTATCGCTCGGTCGAGCGCGTCGCGCTGTTCCTCGGCCTGTTCGAGGTCGCCTTTCTGGCGATGGCCTGGCGCGCCGCGCCGGGCTTCGCGCCGATCGTCGAGGAGGCGGCGAGGGCGCCGCTCAACGACCCTGACTACCTCTATCTGCTGGCGGCCAACCTCGGCAGCAGCGTCATTCCCTGGGCGCTGCTCTACCAGCAGTCGGCGAGCGTCGACAAAGGGCTCGGCGCGCGTCATCTGGGCGGGGCGCGGCTGGAGACGCTCGTCGGCGTCGTCTTCTGCCAGGCGATCACCTCGGCGCTGCTGATCGCCGCCGGCGCCACGCTCGCCAATGGCGGACCGATCGAGACGGTGGCTGAGATCGAAACGGCGTTCACCGCGACCCTGGGGCCGACGTTCGGCCATGTGGTGTTCGTCTTCGGCCTCACCGGCAGCGCGCTGACCGCGGCGATCGTCGTCTGCCTGACTCTCGCCTGGGCGGTCGGCGAGACCTTCGACGTCGGGCGCTCGCTCGAGCACAGCCCGGCCAAGGCGCCGTGGTTCTACGGCGCGATGGCGGCGATGCTGGCGGGAGCGGGGGCGCTGGTCGCCTCGGGCGCCGATCTCGTCAAGCTGTCGATCGCCGCCGGCGTGGTCAACGCCGCGCTGCTGCCGATCGTGCTCGCCGCGCTCTATTTTCTCGCGCGGACCGCGCTGCCGGAGCCGCTGCGCCTCAAGGGCGCCTATGCGGCGGCGGTGGCCGCCGCCTTCCTCGCCATCGGCGCGGTCGGCCTCTATTCGGGCGTCGCCGGCCTGCTGTGACGCCGCGCCCTTGGGGCTTGCGCGCGGCGCGTCGCTCGGGCAGGGAGGGCTCGGGCGGCCAAACGGCGCCCGAAGCGGGATGGATGATGAAGCGAGCGATGGACTTCGTGTGGCCGATCGTCGGGTTGTCGGCGGTGGCGCTCGCGTCCTGGCTGTTGCTTCGCGAGCTGAGGGGGCTTTCGCTCGCCGAGCTCGAAACCGCGATCTCGGCGATTTCGCCGCCGCGCTGGGCTTTGGCGATGATCGCCGCCGGCGTCTCCTACGCGGCGCTCGCCTGCTACGACCAGGTCGGGCTCGCCCATCTCGGACGGCGGCTGGACGGGCGGTTCGTCGCGCTGGTGTCGTTTTGCGCCTATTCGCTGGCGCACAATCTCGGCGCTACGATCTTCTCCGGCGGCGCGGCGCGCTATCGCGCCTATTCGACCAAAGGGCTCGGCGTCGCCGAGGTCGGCGCGCTGGTCGCCTTCTGCGCGTTCACCTTCGCGCTCGGCGTCGCCTCGCTCGGCGGATTGACGCTGCTGTTCCATCCTGAGCTGGCGCGTCGCTACGTCGAGGCGCCGGATTGGGCGGCAAGGCTGGTCGGCCTCGCGCTGCTGTCTGTCCCCTCGCTCTACGCGATCGGCTCGCTGTTGCGTCTTGCGCCGCTGAGGATCCGCGGCGTCGAGCTCGTCTATCCGCGCCCGCCGGTCGCCGCGCGGCAGTTGCTGGTCGCTCCGATGGACCTGATCGGCGGCGCTGGGATCATCTATTTCGCCTTACCGAGCGCGGCCAATCCCGGTTTCGCGATCGTGCTCGGCGTCTATGTCGCTTCCTTCGCGCTCGCGCTGGTCAGCCATGCGCCGGGCGGCCTCGGCGTGCTGGAGTATTCGTTTCTCAAGGGAATGCCGAACACGCCGGCCGCCGACGCGCTGGCGGCGCTGCTTGTCTTTCGGCTGCTCTATTTTATCTTGCCCTTGCTGTTCTCGCTCGTCGCCATCCTCGCCTTCGAACGCGGTCGGATCGGCGGGCTCGTTCGCGGGAAAGACGGAGACTGAACAATGTCCGCGACCTTGAGAACCGACGCCAACGACGCGCTGCTGGTCATCGACGTCCAGAACGACTTCGTCGACGGGGGCGCGCTGGCGGTGCCGGACGGCGCGGCGATCGTGCCGACGGTCAATCGGCTGATCCGCAACTTCGCTCAGGTCGCGCTGACGCAGGACTGGCACCCCGCGGGCCACGCCTCGTTCGCTTCCTCGCACCCGGGCGCGAAGCCGTTCGACGTCGCGACCTTGGCCTATGGCGAACAGACGCTGTGGCCTGACCACTGCGTGCAAGGGTCGCCGGGCGCGTGGCTGCATGCGGCGCTCGACGTCGAGGCCGCGTTCCTCATCTTGCGCAAAGGGTCCAACGCCGGGGTCGACTCCTATTCGGCGTTCACCGAGGCGGACCGCAAGACCACCACCGGCTTGGCGGCGTTGTTGAAGGCGAGGGGCGTTCGCCGCGTCTTCGCCTGCGGGCTGGCCACTGACTATTGCGTCGCCTATTCGGCGCTCGACGCGCGGTCGGCGGGCTTCGACGCCTTCGTCATCGACGACGCCTGCCGCGCCATCGACGTCGGCGGCTCGCTCGACGCGGCGTGGGCGAAGATGAACGCCGCCGGCGTCTGGCGCGTGCAATCGCGCGAGATTCTCGGTTGACTGGCCTTACAATGCTCTAAGCGCAAAGGCCCGGCTCTAAGCGCAAAGGCCCGGCTCTAAGCGCAAAGGCCCGCGCGCGGCGCGCTCCATAAAAACGCGGTGGGCCCCGACGCGCTGTGGCGTAACGGGGCCCTGTTTCGCCTTTGCGAAACGTTCTGAGAGGTTACAGAAATTCTTACAGCCAACCGCACGCTTGGCCTTCGCGCCGGCGGCCGTTCGATGTTGGCCGTTTTGCTTCAGACGCCGTTCCGCCTTCGGGTCTCAGGCGGCTTTGGCGTCGTGACCTCGATCGCGTCGAGGTCAATCAGTCTTGCCCGGCGGAGTCATGGCTAACCCCGTTCTTTCTGCCGGCGGCGTCCGCCGGCGTTTTGTCCGCCGACGCGCCGTGCGCGTCTCGTGGACATGGCGGAATCGTCCGCCTATGCGGCCCGGCTGTCAAGTTGGATTTTCGTATCGTTGTTTACCCACGCGCGGCGCGGCAGGCCTGCTCGGCGCTGACTTCGCGGCCGACCTTGCCGAAGGCGGCGCGAGCGTTGCGTCGGGGGCGAGCGGCGGATGGCCGGAGACGAATGCGCGCCGGCCGACGACGCGGGCGCCTTCGGCGCGTCGGGAAGAACCAGACCCCTCGCTTGCAGGCGCTGTCCGACGCGAGCCCTCCGCCGCTCGGAAACGCGATGCGGCTGATCGGCGAGACCTATCGGGCGGCGGCCTCGCGGCGCCGATTCGCGCCGCTATTGCGCGGCGGTCGGCAGCGGCGGGAGAGGCGGGTCGATGGCGTCGGACGGCGCGAAGGCCTGCATCGTCGGCGGGGCGACCGGCGCCGCGGGCGCGTCATGCTGCGCGTCAAGGAACGCGCGCCAGTCCTCGCGCGTGCCGTGGAAGACGTTGCGGTCGACGTGGCCGTCGATGCCCGGCGCCGAGCCGTCGGCCTGGTACTGCCAGAACTGCCACTCGCGCGCGCCGTAGCGCACCGCGGGGTGGTGGCGCGTCGAGCGCACCCAGATCGGATAGTCGGCGAACGCGCCGCCGGACAGGATCGCGTCGTAGAAGTCCGGCGAGCTGTAGATGATCGGCTTCTTGCCGTAATGGCGCTCGAGCTCCTCGATCATCACCTTCATGTCGGCGACGGTCGCGTCGCGTTCGAGACGGCGCCGGCAGGTGCGCGAGTCGGGCGTCGGCTCGACGTCGAGCACCGGCGGCAAGGCGTCCGCCTCGACCGGCACGTTCTGCTCGAACCATCGCGCCTCCTCGATCGGCGGCCGGCACCAATAGACGAAGTGGTAGGCGCCGCGCGCGACGCCGGCCTGTTTCGCGCCCTCCCAATTGGCCTGGAAGCGCTCGTCGAGGTGGTCGCCGCCCTCGGTCGCCTTGATCCAGGCGAACTTGACCCCGCTGTCGGCGACGGCGCGCCAGTCGATGGCGCCCTGGTACTTGGAGACGTCGATGCCCTGGATGGGATAGTCGGCGGGCTGGGGATAGCCGTCGTCGAAACCGAGCGGCCCGGTCCCGCCGCAGGAAGCGAGCGCGAAGCCGAGCGCGGCCAGGAGGCCGAGGCGCTCCGGCGCGCGGAACAGGCTATGGCGCGGATTTGAAGGCATCGGCTCCAGGGACGAGGACGCGCGGCGAACGACAAACGGCATTCTATCTCACTCGTGGAAGAGGAGGGGCAAGTTAGAGCGAGGGGGGTAACGCTTCGTTAATCGCCGGCGGCGTCTGCTCGCAAAGCGCTCTCCGCCGCGCAGGGACGATCGAACGAGCGCAAACGCCCTTGCGGCGGCGCGCGGCTAATGACAGATTCTCGGCGAACAATGGCCAAGCGCTCCAGACCCTTGCCCCTGACGTTCTGGAAGTCGGACGACGGCCGCGAGCCGGCGCGGGAATGGCTCGACGCGCTGCCGCCGGAGGACCAGCGCGCGATGGCGCGCGCGATCGCCAGGGCGCAATTCGGCTGGCCGCTCGCGCCGCCCGCCCTGCGCCGCCTGAGCAAGAACCTTTGGGAGCTGCTCGCGCCGTTGCCGAGCGGGGGCGAGGCGCTGGTCGCGCTCGGTTATCACGCGGGCGAGCTGATCGCGCTGAAGGGCGTCGACAAGAAGCCGCCGACGCCGCGCGCCGATGAGTCGGCGGCGGGGGCGCGAAGCGAGGAGGCCGCGACCCCGTGAGCAAGATCAATCCGCGCCTTGGCTCGACCTTCGAAAGCTGGCTCGACGCGCGCGGCTGGCGCGAAGAGGCGACCGCGGCCGCGGTGAAAAGCGTCCTCGCCGACGAGGTCGCCGCGGCGATGAAAGAGCGCCGCCTCGCCAAGGCGCGCATGGCGGCGCTGATGGGCCTCAGCCGCGCGCAGTTCAACCGCCTGCTCGACCCCAGCAAAGGCGACGCGACGCTGGAGACGCTGCTGCGCGCCGCCAAGGCGGTCGGACGCGAGCTGCGCCTGGAGCTCCGCTGAGCGCCAGGCGCCGTCCGCCCCTGTCGCCGACGCGACAATTTGTGACACAGTAAGGCTAACGGATCCGCGGCGCTGCGCGTGCTCCCAAAGGCGGCTCCTGTCATTGCGCGCGAGCTTTTCCCGAGGGCGGAGGCGGGTGCGCGGCCGCTCGGTTCCCGCGATCAAAGGCCCGGCGCCGTGGCGAGATTGACCCGGAAGCGGTCGCGTCAGCGCCGATAGCGCCGGGTCAGTTCGGCGCTGGCGCGGCCGCGCTGCTTTTGCGCATAACGCGCGTCGATTTCGACCGACGAGGCAGGCGTCGATTTGCACTTCATGGCGAGACTGTTGATTTGCGCCGCTTGTCGTTGGTTCTCGCTAACGCCGGCGTACGCATGGCTGTCACACTTTGGCTCTAATCCCTCAACGCTGCCTCGGGCGTCGCCGGCGCAGTCAGAGACTGTTATGGGCCGCGTCGACAGTGCCGGCTGCTAAGCCGATGGGGCGGAGGCTCGCTTCGCGTTGTCATGCGTCTGACGAATCTTTCGCGACGACGAATTCGGCGCGCTCCTCTCAGGGCTTCGGATTTGTTGCTCGCCACGGCGTTGGGACTTGTCCTTTCGACCGGGGCGGCGACCGCCCAATCGGACGAGACGGCCTCGGTTGATTTTAACATTCCCGCTCAGTCGCTCGCGCCTGCGTTGGACGCCTACAGCGTGGCGACCGGAATCCTCGCCGTCTACAATGGCGGCTTGGCCGTAGGTCGGCGCTCCGGCGGGATACGGGGCCGGTACGCTCCGCAGATCGCGCTGCGCCTTCTGCTGAGCGACAGCGGACTGGTGGCGCAGTACACGACCCGGGACGCCTTCGTCCTCGTCCCCGCGCCGGCGGAGGCGGCCATCGTCGAGACGCCGTCCGCGATCGGCCTGTTGGCCCTGGCGCGACAAGACACCGCCGAACGGCGATATTCCGGTCAGGTGCAGTCCAGCATCATCCAATCCCTTTGCGCCGCGCCGGAAACGCGCCCCGGCGATTATCGGCTGGCGATGAGCTTCCGGATCGGACCGTCTGGCGAAATCGCGAACCTGAAGCTCTTGGGCTCGACGGGAGACCAGCAACGCGACGCGGCCATCATCGGCATGCTGCGGCGCCTGCGGTCGGTCGGCGGGCCGCCCCCTCCCTCCATGGCGCAGCCCTTCACGATGATCATGCTGCCCCGATCTTCCGGCGGAATGGTCGATTGTCCGGCGTCCGAAGGCGGTCGACAAAATGGTTGAGCGCGAAAGCGAGGCCGAAGGCGCGCCCGCCGAAGGGGACAATCTCGATCCGTCGAGTCCAGCGAGCCCGCGGACGTTGCGGGCGCTTCTCGGCGAGCGCTACAAAGAGCTGAAACTGCGGCTCGCCCGCCGTTTGGGCTCTCTCGACTGGGCGGAGGAGGCGCTCCATGACACGTATCTGCGCCTTGACGGCGCCGAAGCGGTCGGGCGGATCGACAATCCGGGAGCTTATCTCCTCCGCGCCGCCTTCAATAACGCCCTAAATCGCCGACGCGCCGAAAACCGCCGGCTAAGCGCAGTCGATATCGAGAACTTGCTGCACATCGCCGACGACGCGCCCAGCGCCCAACGCGTCGTCGAAGGGCGTTCCGACCTCTCCTTGCTTAAAACAGCAATGGCGGCGCTGCCGGCGCGGCAGCGCTCCATCCTGCTGGCGGCCCGTCTGGAGGGGCTGACCCGGCGGCAGATCGCCGGCCGATTGCGAATCTCCGTCAGCCTGGTCGAGAAGGAATTGAAGAGGGCGCAGGAGCATTGCGTCGCCAGTTTCAAGCGACAGAAGGGCTGAGCGATGGTCGCGCGCGTGGAAAGTGGTGTGGTTCGCCTCTCGCTGAAGTGTCTATCAGATAGGTTCAGCGACCGTTGTCGCCATCGCGATGGGGTCTGCGGGGCCGAGGGGTTGGGTCCCAAGCGATGGTGACGGACGACGCGGGACACGGCGAGGGCGGACTAACGCCGCTTCAGAGCGAAGCGCACGCCTGGATAAGACGCCTCGCGTCGGGCGAGGCGACGGAAAGCGACGCGCAAACGCTCCGGCGCTGGTGTGGCCGCAGTCCGGCCCACGCCGCCGCCTTTTCGGAGGCGAGCCAGTTTTGGCAAGCTTTCGGGCCGGTCGGTCGGAGCCTGCTCGACGATGAAAAGGCCGCGGCCGAAGCTCTGCGATCTGCGGATCGGCGCGTCATGTTCGGGCGGCGCGCGCTCATTGGCGGGGCTCTGGCCGCCTCCGCCGCCGGCCTTTTCGCCGTGCGTCCCCCGTTGGGTCTATGGCCCTCCTTGTCCGAGCTGAGGGCGGACTATCGCACTGGCGTCGGCGAGCAACGCCGGGTCGTTACGGGTGACGGCGTGGCGATCCAGATGAATACGCGAACCAGCATTTCCGTCGATATCGCCGGGGATCCGGACGCCGTCGAGCTGGTCGCCGGCGAGGCGTCGTTCGCGACGTCGGGCCGCCGGTTCAAACCTTTCAGCGTCATCGCGGCTGGCGGGAAGGCGTCCGCCGACGACGCCCGGTTCGACATGCGTCGTCTCGACTCCGGCGCCTGCGTGACCTGTCTGGCTGACGAGGTCAGGGTGGAGCATCGAGGTCGCCTGGTGACGCTCGGTCCGCGACAGCGCGTGGCCTACGACGGCGGGGGGCTCGGAGAAATCGCCTCGGTCGACCCGGCGGTCGCGGCGGCTTGGCAGAACGGCCTTCTGATCTTCAACATGACGCCGCTGCGAGAGGTGATCGACGAGCTGAACCGGTACCGCGCAGGGCGCATCGTCCTCCTGAACCAGGCGCTCGCGCGCAGTCCCGTCAACGGCCGTTTCAGAATCGATCAGCCGGACGAGGCGCTGACGCAGATCGAACGCGCCTTCGGCGTCCAGAGTCGCCGATTGCCCGGCGGGTTCATCCTTCTGTCCTGAGGCCGAGCGGCCGTGATGAGCCGCGGCGCGGTATCGCCTTTCGCCGCCGACGCCGGAGGATCGCAAATTTCGAGTGTGGGGTCGCCCGTTCTCAGGTGTCTCAAGAAGAGAGGGGATCCGGGATCGCCGCCGACGATTGCGAACGTTGCGACCTCCGCCCAGGAAACGAGAGAGCGATCCTATGCTCATTGCCGCCGCCGCCGATCGCTCCCGAAACGCTCCTGGTCCATCCCGTCATTCCGCCCTCCTCGTCGGCGCGAGCACGCTGGCGCTGACGTTGGCGCTCTCAGCCGGTCAAGGCGCGAGCGCGCGCCCGTTGAACGGCGGCGCGACGGTCTCTGCGACTTCGAACGCGGCGGCCGCGGCCATCGTCAGCGCTCAGCAGGCGGCGGCGGCGACGCAGCAGTCGATGAATTCGCTGTCGCGGGCGGCGCAGGCGATCCAAGCGATGCAGGCGGCGCAAGCGGCCGCGCGCAAGCTGTCTCAGAGCACGCCCAACGGCGTTCCGAACGGCCTCGCCGCCGGCGGATTGACGCCCGACAGCGGTCTGGCCGGCGCCGGGGTCGCAAACACGGTCACGACGTGGACCAACGCCAATACGCCGACCCAAGCGACCAGCGACGGCCAGACCGTCGTCACCGTCAAGCAGACGGCGCAGAAGGCGATCCTGAACTGGTCGAGCTTCAATATCGGCGGCGATACGGAGCTCTACATCAACCAGAGCGCCGGCAATTCCTCGACCGGCAACGGCTGGATCGCGCTCAACCGCGTCACCGATCCTTCCGGCGCGCCGAGCCAGATTCTTGGGCAGATCAAGGCGGAAGGAAGCGTCTACCTGATCGACGCCAACGGCGTCATTTTCGGCGGCTCGAGCCAGGTCAACGTCAGCTCGCTGATCGCCTCGTCGCTCAATTTGTTCAGCAACACGTTTGGCGATGCGAATACGCCCGGGACCACGGTTTATCGCTTTCTCAACGGCGGCATCGGCGATCTGAATACGACGAATTTCGCGACCGACTCGATCCTGCTGACGAGCGCGACGTCGGGCGCCGGCCCCATCACAATCGAGGCCGGCGCGTCGATCACGCTCAACAGCACCGGCCTCGCCGTCATCGCCGCGCCCAATGTGACCAACAGCGGCGCGATCACCGCGCCGAGCGGCCAGGTGGCGCTGATCGCCGGCGTCGGCGTGTCCTACGGCTACAACGAAAGCGGCTTCAATCCTGGCGGCCTCACTCCGAGAGGCACCAACGACAATTCAACGACCAATCTGGAGTTCGCCAATTCGGGTCAGTGGCTGGCCGACGGAAGCGACGTCACGCCGCGCGGCGTCATGATCAACAATGGCCTGATCACGACGCCGCGCGGCAACATCACCATGCTCGGCGGGACGATCGAGCAAAACGGCGTGGCGATCGCCACCACCAGCGTGGAGCAGCCAGGCACGATTGTGATCAACAGTCTTTACGAATTCGGCGTCAAATCCTACACCGGAGCTGTCGATTTCGGCGCTCAGGCGGTGACGTCGGTGCTGCCAGACAGCAACGGCGTCACGCTGCCGAGCGATCCGACGTCGCTCGCGCGCTTCCATAACCCGTCGCAGACGGGATTCTTACCGACGGAGGGGCCGGGCCTTATCTCGATCACGGGACAGGCGATCGATTTCCAGGGCGGCGCGCTGGTCTACGCGCCGGGGCAGACGATCACGGCCGAGACGTCGGTCGTGCTGGACCCGCGGACCAGCGTGCCGCCGGTCCCGGGTTCCGGCGGCGTTCTGCTGGAAAGCGGCGCGGTGCTGGACGTGTCGGGCATCGCCGACGTCGAGCTGTCGGTGACGGCCAATCTGTTGACGGTCAAACTCGGCGGCAACGAGCTGGCGGATTCGCCGCTGCAGCAAGACGGCGCCCTCTATGGAGCGACCGTCACCGTCGACATGCGCGACAGCGGCGTCAACGCCGAAACCGGCGAGAGCTGGGTCGGCACGCCGCTGGCCAATCTCTCGAGCTATGCCAATCTGGTTCAGAACTCGATCGATCAGCTCCTGGTCAACGGCGGCGCGATCAGTCTCGGCGGGAACCAGGTTGTGGCCGCCCCCGGCTCGATCATCAACCTCATGGGCGGCTACGTCCATTATCTCGGGGGCATGATCGATACGACCGAGTTGATCGGCGCCGACGGCCGTCTTTACAATATTGGCAGCGCCAATCCCGACATGACCTATGTCGGCGTCGCCGGGCAATTCACCGTCGATCATGCTCACTGGGGCGTCAGCGAAACCTATATCGACCCGCTGCTCGATCATGGCTATTACGAGCCTGATTACATCCAGGGCGGCAATGCCGGCTCGCTGAGCATCTCGGGCAGCGCCAGCAGTAAGGTTCAGAACAGCGGCGCGGTCGTTCTCGATTCGACCCTGCTGGCCGGCGCCCTCACGGGGACGCTGCAGGCCGCGGCCGGGACGCCGCCCAGCGACGGCAGTTTCAGCTTCACGGGCGCCCAACCCATCGAGATCGGCGATCCCGGCACGTTGTCGGCGACAGGGCTGAGCGCCTCGTCCGTTCCCAACGGCTACACCATGGCGTCGCCATTGCTGGCGACCGCGGGCAGCGCCTACGCCGCCGTCAACGTGATCAGCGCCTCGATGCTGAACGCGGCCAATTTCAAAAATATCAGTCTGACCTCGGCGCCGACATCCTCAACGGGGGCGCAGATCACCGAAGACGCCGGCGCCGCGCTGACGGTCCAGCCCGGCGGCGCGATCAATCTCACCGGCGCCGCGATCACGATCAATGGCGTGCTGACCGCGAGGGCCGGGAGCATCAGCGTCAGCAGCAACGCGGGCGACATCGTGGTCGGCGCCAATGGGGTGTTGGATGTCAGCGGTATCTTTTTCAACGAGTCGCCGCAGACGGTAGAGCAACAGCAAGCCGCAACAGCGCTGGTCAATGGCGGATCGATCGCGTTGGCGACCGGCGCCGGCAACATCACGCTCGCCGCCGGCAGCCTGCTCGATCTCGAAGGCGGCGGCGTGGTCCTGTCCAACGGGCAATTGCAGACCGGCGGCAATGGCGCGCCGATTGGCAGCGGCGGCAGTCTCTCTCTGGCGACCGAGGGGAGCGCCGTGCCGCCGCCATCCAGTATACTGACGTCGCCCTACATGCTGACTCTCGACGGCGCCATCGACGCGCTGGGCTTTTCCGGCGGCGGCGCGCTGACGCTGCAGACGGCGGCGATGCAGATCGGCGGCGATGCGGCGACGACGCCGTCCTACGCCTTCTATTTCGATCCGGTCAAATGGGGCGATCTCGGCTTTGGCAGCTTCAATCTCAGCACCGAGCTGCAGGCCGAGGTTCCGGCCAACGCGACGGTCTCCCTGCACCATGTGAACCTTCTGCCCAATTATCCCGCGATCGAAAGCGCGCCGAGCGGCGCCGATCCCGCCGCCTACGCGACGGCCGGGTTTTTGACCGGAACGCTCCTCAGCCCGACCAACCTCAGCGTCACCGCCGGGCTCGAGCAAAGTGAAAACTATGATGGCGTCCCCGCGGCGGGCAAGGATTACGCCCAAGTGGATCTGGGCGCGCGGATCATCGCCGATCCTGGCGCCAGCGTGTCCATCGCCTCCTATTCCATGACCAATATTTTCGGCAGCATCAAAGCGCCGGGCGGCAAAATATCGCTGACTGTCGAGGACTGGGCGACTCAGGGCAACGGCACCGGCAGTGCTTTGGGACCACTCTATATCGGCCCGAACAGCATGCTCGACGTGTCGGGCGTGACCGAGATCAATCCACTCCCCGCGCCGGTCCACACCGCCAGCGGTTGGGTCGATCCGATCACCGGAAAGATCCTGGCCGGCGGCGCCATCACGTTGACGGACAATTACTCGCCAATCCTGGTGGCGCCGGGCGCCGTCTTCAATGTGTCCGGCGCCAGCGGGGTCTTCCAAGTGGAGGCGGCGAATTCTTCGTCGACGTCTCTCCACGGCGGCGTGACGCTGACGAACCAACAGGTGTGGAGCGACGCCGGCACGGTCAATCTCGCAGGGGCGGGTGGGCTGCTGTTCGAGGGAACCCTGATCGGTCAGCCGGGGGCGCCGCAAGCTCAAGGCGGGACGCTGACCATCACCGGCGACAGCACTACCTATGGCGGTACCCCTAACATCGTTCTGGTGCAGGATGCGGCGGCGGCGATGGCCGCCGCGGGTTCGACCTTCAGCTTCGCCAGCTATGTGCCGACGCCGACGGCGAACGGCGCGCCGACGATTTCCAAACTATCAGACCAACTGCTCGGGGTCGACAGTCTCAGCGGAAACGGCTTTTCCAGCCTTACGCTGACAAACAACGCCTACGGCGGGGATATCGGCTTTGCCGGGACGGTTTCGTTGACGTTGGGCAATTCCTTTGTCACCAACGGGCAAATTTACAACGCTTCCAGCCTCGCCAATTTGAACTGGATATACGGGACGAGCGGCTCGACCAAGGGCGCGTCGCTGACGGTCACCGCGCCCTATATCGCAATCAACTCCGCGGGAGGAATCCCAAATCAAAATTCCATTAATCCGGCGCCGAGCGACGCCCAGCTGACTATGACCGCCACCAAACAATTGGATTTGAGCGGTTTCCTCTACTTCGCGAACCTCGGCCAGGCGACCTTCGTCAGCTCGGGCGACATCCGCCTGCTGCCGGTGGCGTCCGCCCCCGCGGGCGGCAACCAATTGGTGGGGTACCTGCTGACCGGCGCCAATTTGACCTTCGAGGCCGCCGACGTCTATCCGGCCACCGACACCGCCTTCGTCATCCAATCGAAACCGGCAATCGGCGCCGCCGCACCGACGACCATCAGCTTCGAATACCCGTCCGGCGTCGCTCCCTCGACCGTCACGCCACTGTCGGCGGGCGGGACCCTGCTGGTCGACGCCAGCGCCATCAATCAGAACGGCGAGATCAGCGCACCGTTCGGGTCGATTGTTCTCGGCATCAATTCGTCGTCCGCCACAGCGATCAGCGCTACATTGGGCACGTCGAGCGCCAATAATAACTTGTACTACACAGGCGGGACCGCCACCACTAGCGTCACCCTGGGGGTTGGCAGCATCACTTCCGTCTCGGCCAACGGCGCCACCATTCCCTTTGGCAGCACCGTCGATCAGACCACGTGGGTTTACAATCCCATTGCCAACTGGGGTGTTGCGACTGTTCCGGCCGCCTTCACCACCCCGCTGACCGGGGCGCCGCAGGGCGCCGTCACCCTGACCGGCAATGCGGTCAATTTCAATTCCGGCGCGACGATCAACCTGTCGGGCGGCGGCGATCTGCAAGCGCAGGAATGGATTGCCGGGACCGGCGGATCGCGCAATCTGTTGCTGCAATCCCAGACGAGCTATGCCGCCTCGACGTCTGGAACCCAGGTTCCCACCTATCCCGACGGCAGGCAGATCTACGCCATCTTGCCCGGTTACAGCGGTTCCGTGGCGCCCTATGACGCCAATCTCTCGCAATCCGGCATGACCGCCGGCGAATCGGTCTATCTCGCCGGCGGCAATGGGCTGGCGGCCGGCTATTATACCCTGCTGCCGGCGCAATACGCGACCTTGCCCGGCGCTTACCGCGTGGTGCTGGATTCCAGTTCTCCCGGCGTGCTGTCGAACGCGACCATCACGCTCGCCGACGGCACTATGGTGATGCAGGGGAACTTCGCCAACGCGATCACGGGCAGTTCTTCGTCGACCACCGAGCTGTTCTACGTTCAATCCGCCGCCGCCTGGGAAAAGTATTCGCAATATGCGCTGACCAGCGCCAACAGTTTCTTCCCGTCCTATGCCGCCACCAACGGCCTGGCCGCGCCCAATGTCGCGGCCGACGCGGGACGGTTGGCGGTGGCGGCGACCGCCGGCCTGGTTTTGTCAGGCGCGATACAGGGCGCGGCGGCGGCGGGGGGAACCGGCGCCCAGGTCGACATCAGCTCGCAATATATCGAGATCGTCGATAGCGGATCGGGATCGACGACCATCGCCGGCCAGACCTATCTTGAAGTTGGAGCCCAGCAGCTCGACGCGCTGGGCGTCAGCAGCCTGCTGATCGGCGGCGTCCGGTCGCAGACCTCGGCCGGCACGGTGATCACACCCACCGCCAACGGGGTCGTCGTGGCCAACGATTCCAGCGCGCCGCTGATCGCGCCGGAAATCATGCTGGCGGCGGCGCCGAAATTCTCGACCAGCAACGGCGACAGCACGATCACGCTCGATGCCGAAGGCGACAGCGTCCAAGTTTCTACTCCCGTCTCCGGCACCGGGCAGGTGACGATTCAGTCCAACGCGGTGGTCCAGGCGTCGGGCGCATTCAGCGGCGCGGAGCCGATGGCGCTGATCCTGGGCGGCGTCCAATTGCCGACATTGCCCACCATGGCGCTGGTCTCGGATATCCAGAGTGGCTCCGTCGGCGCCCTGCTGGTCAGCTATTATGCGGCGCTCGACGCCGATCTCGGGTCTCTGGTCCGGGTGTCCAACGGCGCGCCGGTGACGTTGCAATTGCCGAGCGCGGCCCAGATCAGCCCCGGCGCCATCGCCGTCACCGATAACGTCAATGCCAGTAATCCGGTCACCAAGTCCTCTCTGACGTCGCTGTCGGGGAGCAACAGTGGCGCCAGCGCCGTGATCCAGACCGGCGCGACGGTGACGGGCGGCAATTCGCTGACCCTGGTCTCGACCGGCGACGTGCAGGTTCAGTCGGGGGCGCTGCTGTCCGGCGCCAACATCACGGCCCGCAGCAGCAGTATCAGTTTCCTCGGCGCCGGCGCGATTGATCCGCAGACGGGACTGGAGATCGACGCAGCGACGCTGGCCGAGCTTGAAAGCGCCCAGACGGTCAATCTGCAAAGCTATGGCGGCGTCGCCTTCTACGGCGACGTGACCGTCGCCATGACCGGCGCCAACAGCGTCCTCACCCTGGGCGGCGACAGCCTGTCGAACAATGGCGGCGCGGTGACGATCAGCGCGCCGACGCTGGTCCTCGACAACGAGTTGGGCGGCGCTCCGCCGACGACGCTGACGACGGGCAGCGGCGCCCTTTCGATCAACGTCGGCGCGTTGATCTTTGGCGCCGGCGCCAAGTCATTGACCGGGTTCGGCAGTATGAGCGTGGCGGCGAGCCGAGGCATCGTGGGGCAGGGGACCGGCGGGATGAATTTCGGTTCACTGCCGCTCACGCTGCAGACGCCGATCCTGATCGCCGATACGTCTTCGACGCAGACCCTGACCACCACCGGGGCGCTGTCAGTGGCGCCGATCGCCGGCGGCGTCGCCCTGGCCTCGACCGCGCTGGGCGGCGCCATCACCCTGCAAGGCGGATCGGTGACGGTGTCCGCGCCGGTCCAGGCGCTGGCCGGCAACATCAGCCTGGAGGCCAGCAGCGGCAATGTCGAAGTCGCCGGCGCGGGCTCGCTGATCGCCCACGGCGTCGCCAAGCAATTCGTCGACGTCACTGAATACGCCAGCGCCGGAACCATCACGCTCTTCGCCAGCCAGGGCGCCGTCCTGGTGGATTCGGGCGCTTTGGTCGATTTCGCCGGCGCTTCCGGCGGCGGCAATGGCGGCAGCCTGAGCGTTTCGGCGCCGAGCGGCAATGTCGCCCTGAACGGGACCCTGCTTGGCGCCACCGCATCCGGCTTCACTGGCGGCAGCTTCACCCTCAATGCCGGCGGCGCGGCGACGTTGGACGCGCTGGCGCAGATTCTGACCACTGCCGGCGTCACCGGCGGCATCGCAATCGAGACCGGTCAGGGGGACCTTTCTCTGAGCCGTAGCCTGACCGCCTCGTCGGTGAGCTTGACGGCGGACGCCGGCTTGGTGACCGTCGGGGGCGCCATCACCGCCAATGGAACAGCTTCGGCCTCTGGCGAGATCAATCTCTACGGCGCCAAGGGCGTCGATGTCGAAGGCGCGCTCCTCGCCACCGGTTCGCCCAACAGCCAGAAACCAGGCGGCTTGATCAACATCGGCACAACCGGCGCCGGCAGCACGACCTCGCTCAACAGCACGTACGGCTACGAGAATGTCGATCCTTCGGCCTCCGGCGCGATCGCCATCGGCGCCAACGCCGTCATCGACGCTTCCGGCGGCACGATCACCTTCCGCGCGCCGATCCTCGACGCGCCCAACGCCCAAGGCGTCAACGTCAATGTCGCGATCGCGCCCACCGCGCAGGTCAAAGCCGGAACGGTCTTCCTCGACGCCTATGCGGTGTGGAGCGCCGCTGATTCCGGCGCAACGCCCGCGCAGCAGGCCGGCGGCGATCAGCACTTCGACGGCTATGTCGATCCCGCCGGCTGGTACAACGCCAGCGGCAATCTGGTCGCCGGCGGTTTCCAGGACATCAACGGCAATGCGGTCGCGAGCTGGGACGGCGCCGCGCTAAGCGGCTGCAGCGGGACTTGCAACAGCTTGTCCTATTATCTGACCAACGACTACTTTACGCCAACCAGCTACAATGCGGCCCACGCCGTGTTCTATGGCGGCTACAATCCAAACAACAACGAGAGCTTCAATCCGTCTGCGCCCGATGCCGGCAGCCTGCCGGCGTTCGTGCAGCAACCGGGCTTCCAGTTCGGCGCCGCCTTCGCAAGCATCGCCAATTTCACCGCGCGGCCGGAGATCGATCTGGTCAATCCCGCGCCCTCGAATGGCGGCGTCAACGGCGGCAATATCAGCGTGCTGACCAACTGGAACCTCGGCGCCGGCGTCATGAATTCGAACGGCAGTTTCACACTCGCCTATCGCTACAAAAATACGATCGCGCCGGTCGTCAGCCTGCGAGCGGCGGGAAATATCAACATCCTAGCCTCGATCAGCGACGCGTTCTTTCAGACGTCGTCGGTCTATCTCAGCTCTCCTTCGCCCACGCCCCTATTTTCATCCGATGAGACCGCTTACACCACCGAAAACAATTCAAACCTGACGGTCTACGGCGCCACGACCGTTCCGGTGACCTCGATCGAGCAGGCCAGCGCGGAGACCCTGCTTTACAATTATGGGGCTTCCTCCTCGGCCGGTTCCAAGAACGTCGGGAATGGCGCGTTGAATTCGCTCGCCCTTTCGAGCAGTCCCCAGGCAGGCGTCTACACGATCACATTCACTTCGAGCACCAAATTCACGGTTACGTTTCCTAGCGGCGTGACGAGCACCGGCACGGTTGGCGCGGCCTTTTCGGCTCGCAGTGCGATCAAGTTTACCATCGCGGCCGGGACCAAGGCCTTCGCCGCTGGCGACAGCTTCACAGTGAATGTTTCGGACAGCGCTGTGCTGGCCAAGTCCGGCAACGCCGGCAATGGGGCGGTGAGCGCGCCGAGCCTGCTGACCGGCGCCCAGGCTGGCGCCTACACGATCAGTTTCACGTCGGCGACCGGTTACAATGTCGTCGCTCCGAATGGAACGACGGTCGGCGCCGGCACGATCGGCGTGGCCTTTGCCAATCAGCTCGGCTTTACCGTCTCGAGCGGTTCCACTCCGTTTAAATCTGGCGATAGTTTCTCCATCACGGTCGCGACGCTCGGCGGCCTGGAAGCGAGCGACACGAATTATCAATTGCAGGCGCCGCAAGCGGGCGGAAGCGCCGCGTACTACACAGTCTTTTCCACCTATCAAACGTATTACAATACCTGGGCTCAAGCCATGATCGGCGGCCTGAATGGCGCCACGGGAAAGTCAGGGACCAGCACGGAAACATTCGCTCTCGTTAACCCGTCACAGCTTGCCGCACTGCCGAACTCGGCTCCGGCGTTGTCTCCCGGTGAGAGCTATTCGGCCTATAGCACGGCCTATGGCGCGTATGTGAAGCAGGCTGTGACCACCGGCACGTACTACGCTTATACGGCCCCGACGCCGCCACTAGCGTCCGACACCAGCCAGGCCGATTGGACTAGTTACTACAGCGACTGGTCGTCATATTCCGCGACTTTTGCAACGCTCAAGATCACGTTAGGAGGTTCTACAACTAATTCCACGATCAATACGTTTTTTGAGTCGGCGCCGGCTGCGCCGCAGTTCCAGGCTTTCGTGGCTCCCGTCGCGATCAACACGCCGTCCAACATGGCGACGGCCGCCGATCCGTTGTCGGTTCAGGTGGCGCAACTGATCGGCGGCCAGAGCGCGTCGTATCGGGTCGTCGCCGGCGCCGCCCTCGATAGCGCCAATCCGCTGGCGCTGCAGAATGCCGCGCAGTTTGCCTCAGGCGCCGGCCAACTCGCCGGCGAGGGCAATGTCCTGATCAGCGGCCATGTTGTGCTCGATGAGCTGGATCTTACAAATGCCGAGATCGCGGCGCCGACAACGGTGCGCACCGGCGCCGGCTCGATCGACATCGCGGCGGCGGGCAATTTCGATCTGCTCGATGCATTGGCGCCGGGAGTGGTCTATACCGCCGGGACCATCGCGCAGGCTTCCCCCGCCGCGACGACCGTGGCCCTGGGCCAAGGAGTTTTTAAATCAAGTAATTACACGAGCCTCTCAGGGATCAGCACGATCCTGACGCCGGCGGTCAATCCCACCGACGGCGGCGATATCACGCTCACGGTCGGCGGCAGCATCGTTGGCGTCGAGAATGTCGTCGACAATCTGGCTAACTCAAGCAGCGCCGCATCGGGCCTGACCAGCAAGCAAGGTGCGTTCGTCGGCCAGTTCTGGGAGCCATGGTTGCTGCTGACCAACCCCAGCACTTCCAGCACTTCCAGCACTTGGTACGTCAATTTTGGCAGTTTCGACCAGGGCGTCATGAGCATCGGCGGCAATGTCGCGGTCAAGGCCGGCGGCGACATCCATGATCTCGCCGTGTCGTTGCCGACCACGTCGTGGCTGGATTCCGCCAACGTCACTCATATCACCGGCGGCGGCGATCTCTCGGTCACCGCCGGCGGCAGCATCTATAGCGGCGATTTCTACGTCGGCCAGGGCAGCGGCGCCATCGCCGCCGGCGGCGCCATCGCCTCGGACTTCACCTACATCCCGGCCTATTCCGCATCGACGACCTCCGCTTTCCCGGTCGCGACCCTGCTGGCGGTGCAATACGGCGCCATCGCCGTCGACGCCCGCCAGTCGGTGGATATCGGCGGGGTGTTCGATCCCACCTATCTCAGCCACTACACCTACAATCCCCAGAACGTAGCCTCCCCGCCGGTGGCCTCGTATACGTCGGTATCCGCCGCGCCGATCGATCTGGTCCCCTATGTCACCAGCATGAGCACGACCAGCGGCGTCTCGGTCCAATCGACCGGCGGCGACCTGACCTTCAACTCACTGCTCGCCCAAGGTGTCCTCAACCTGGGTAACGGTGCGTCCGCCTCTCTGACCAGTCTGCTGCTGCCCGCGTCGCTGGACCTGGCGGCGCTCTCGGGCGGCGTCACCGTCGATCACGGCGGCGGGCTCTATCCGTCGGCCACCGGAACCCTATCGATCATCGCCGACCAGTCGGTCAACCTGTCGGTGCCGCTGGAACCCTATCAGGTATCGGGCTCGGGCCTCTCTTATCAGCTGGTGACCTTCCCCACCGCCGGCAATGTCTTCGGCGCCTCGCTGGGTAAGCTCGATTATCTGGTCGGCACCGGCATCTTGCCGACCGCGTCCAACCCGACTTTGCTCAACGTCTGGAACCTGACTCCCGCCCAGTCCATCGATCCGGCGCTGGTCGCCGCCGAGGAGGCGGCTCCGACCGATCCGGTTCGGATCTACAGCCTGAACGGAAGCATTATCGACGGCGAGGCGACCACTGCGAGCGAGGGGAAAATCTATGAATTGATTAACACCGGCACGAATGGTTCTCCTCTTTATAATTCTTTCGTCCTCAACATCGTCGTCGGCGGCACGGTCGGCCAGATCAGCATCATCCCCAACGCGCCGGCGCAGATTTACGCCGGGGCGGACATTCTGGACATGCCGTTTTACGGCGAAAATTTCACTGCGTCCGAGATCACCAGCATCGTCGCCGGGCGCGACATCCGCTCCAACATCTACGGCGACGCCCAGCCGGCGGCCATCGAGCTGGCCGGTCCCGGCAGCCTGATGGTCCAGGCCGGACGCGACCTGACCTTCGCGTCGGAACCGAACGTTCCAAGCAGCTCGACCAGCAATTACGAGACCGGCATCCGCACCCTGGGCGATTCCATCGATCCGAACGCGGATCCGATTTACGGCAGTCCCGCGCCGGCAAATCGCGTTTCGCCCTACACCACCACCACCTATCTGGCCGATTTCGGCAATCCCTATCTGCCCGCCGGCGGGGCCTCGGTCACGGTAAAGTTCGGCGTGGGGCCGGGCGTCGACGCCCAAGCCTTCGTCGCCGCCTATCTCGATCCCGCGTCGGGCGCGGCGACGGCGCTGACGGCGCAAGAATGGACGGAATTCCAAACCCTGACCACGGCGCAGCAGCAGCTTGTCGTCGATCAGGCGTTCTTCGACATTCTCAACGCCACGGGGCTTAACTACAACGATCCGTCCAGCTCGACATACAAGCAATATACCGCCGGCTATCAGGCGATCAACACGCTATTCCCCGCCGTCTACGGCTATACCCAGAACGCCTTGACCGGCGGCGTCAACGGGGCCAACCAACTGATATCGACCGGGACCTTCGACATGCGCGGCTCGACCGTCCAGACCCAGCAGGGCGGCGACATCTCGATCCTGGGGCCGGGCGGACGCATTCTGGTCGGCAGCGCCGCGGCGTCGCCGGCGGTCGATCCCGCCAGCCAGGGCGTCCTGACGCTGGAAAGCGGCGATATCGACATCTTCGCCGATACCGACGTTCTGGTCGCGCAAAGCCGCGTCATGACCGAGCAGGGCGGCGATATCGTGATGTGGAGCTCGAACGGCGATCTCGACGCCGGCAAGGGGGCCAAGACCTCGGTGTCGGCGCCGCCGCCGCTTTACTCCTGCGACATCGACTTCCATTGCAGCGCCGACATCAAGGGGGCGGTCTCCGGCGCCGGCATCGCCACGCTGCAGTCGCTGCCCAATGCGTCGATCGGCGACGCCAATCTGATGGCGCCGCGCGGCACGGTGAACGCGGGCGCCGCCGGCATTCGCGTCTCCGGCAACCTCAATATTGCGGCGTTGTTCGTCGGCAACGCTTTCAACATCCAGGTCGGGGGCACAGCGATCGGCGTCGCCCCGCCGCCGCCTAACATCGGCGCGCTGACGACCGGCAACAATCAGGCCGGCGTCTCGGCCCAGCAGGCGACCGCGCCGACCGGCCAAAACGCCGCCGACCGGCCGTCCATCATCATGGTCGAGATCCTCGGCTTCGGCGGCGGCGACGGGACGCCGCCACAGGACCTGCAGAACGACGACAAGCGCCGCAAGGGGAACGGCCCGCAGAGCTATAACCCGAACAGTCTTCTGCAGCTTGTCGGCAACGGTCCTCTTTCCGAGGCCCAAAAGCGAGCGCTGACCGACGAGGAGAGGAGAAGCCTCGACGACCAATGAAACGCCGCTGTCGACGCCGATCGAATAAGGCCGCAAACTCATAAAACTCGCGCACGAGATTGAACGAAGCCGCTGCCGCGGCGGGGGATCTCGGGATGGCGTGAAGGCCCTGTCGTCTGAGAGGATTGGGGTGTTGCAGCCCCCTCTCAGGCAGGAGTTTCAGATGGGCGAGAAGAGCCCTCGGCGCCGCTGCTGCGCCACGCGATGGGACACGATCTTCGCCGCCTCGACGGCTGCGTCCGTCCCCGTATCGACCCTGCCCGCAACCGAATCAGAGGGTCACGACAGATTCAGCTTCTCCTCCGTTTGTCACCCTCGATTTCAATCGATCGCCCCGGCCCTCCAGGCCGCCAAGATGGACGGGGCCAGCGAGGTGGTCGACCTGTGTCCGACTCAGGACGCGGTTCGGTCCGACGAGAACAAGGGCTGGACAAGATTTCCCCCACCTAGCCGAAGGTGGGGGAATTTTGGGGAGAAAAGCTCAACGCTTTCAAGACCCCAGGAAACAAATGGTGCGGTCAAGAGGACTCGAACCTCCACCCCGGTTAAAGGACTAGCACCTCAAGCTAGCGCGTCTACCAGTTCCGCCATGACCGCTCACGCCCCGGGCGCGAAGCGCGGGGCCGCGAGGCCGGTCGTCTAACAAATCGGTCCGGGGATGACAAGCAGGATCGCCGGCCCCAACGCGGCGGCGGCCGTTGGCGGCGAGAAAAGTCTTTCAAACCTTGACCAGCCGCCAGCTTCTGAGCGCGAACGGCGTCAGGCTGCGCGCCGCCGTCGCCGGCTCTTCGAGGATGTCGACCGCGCCCGCCTCGCGCCAGCCCGCCGGCAGGCGGAAGGAGAAGGGGCCGCGCGCGCCCGCCGGCTCATAAACGCGCAGGACGAGGCCGCGGCCGTCCTCGGCCGGCTTCAGCGCCGACAGCGCCGCGGCGACGCCCTCGAAGGCGATCGGCTGGACGACCGTCGGCGCGAGATCGGCGGCCGGCGCGGCGATCAGCGGCTGGTTGAGATCCTCGGCCTCCTCGCGCACTTTTCCCTCGCGCCAGTCGCCGGCGTGCGGCATCAGCGCGTAAGTGAAGGTCTGCTCGCACTCGTCGGCGAGCGGATCGGGGTAGACCGGCGAGCGCACCAAGCTCAAGCCCAAGACGTTGTCGCGCGCGCTGTGACCGTATTTGGCGTCGTTGATCAGCGCGAGGCCGAAGCCGGGCTCGGAGAGGTCGACGAAGCGATGGGCGGGCGCCTCGAACTGCGCTTCCTCCCAGCTGGTGTTGGCGTGCGTCGGCCGGGTGACGACGCCGAGCGCGCATTCGAAGGTCGCGCGCTCGGCGCGCACCGCGGCGGGCGTCAGCGTTCTCATGAGCGCGCGGCGGTCGCGCCAGTCGATGTGGGTGACGACGTCGAGGCGACGGCTGTTGGCCGAAAGCGTCAGCGTCTGGGTGACGGTCGATCGCCGCCAGCGGCGCGTCAGGCGCAAGCTCGCGCGCGCAGGCGAGCGCTCTTGGACGCGCAGGCTTTCCAGCGCGCGTAGCGCCTCGCCCCGCGCCGCGTAATCCTCTTCGAGGTCCCAGGCGTCCCAGGCGCGCGGCTTGTCCTGCGGATAGACCCAGAGCTGGTTGCCGCGCCCAGCGAGCGCCTCGCGGCCGGTGGGTTTATGGACGAGGCTGGCGATCGAACCGTCCTCGGCGAGCTCGACGCGCAGGAAGGCGTTCTCCAGCCGCCGCTCGGAGACTTCGAGGCCGGGCGCGGGGATAAGAAGCGCGCGGTCGAACACGCGGGCGGCGAGCGGCGGGACGACGTCGGCGCTCGCCAGCGCCTCGCCGCCGGCGAGCGCGAGGCGCAGCGGGCGCTCGTTGAGCGAAGGGTTGACGACCACCAGCGCGTCTTCGATCTCGCCGCGGGGCAGGCGCGCGACCAGCGCGTCGAGGCCGCGCCGCTCGGCGGCGAGCGCCGCCGCGGCGACCGCTTCCAGCTCCGCCTCGGCCTCCTGGCAGACCTCGCGCACGCTCGATCCGGGCAGGATGTCGTGGAATTCGTTCTTCAGCAGCAGGCGCCAGTGCGGCTCGAGATTGGCCGGCGCCGGTCCGCCGATCAGGTAGGCGAGCGAGGCGACCGTCTCGGCGGCGACGAGCGCCGCCTCGGCGCGCCGGTGCTTGCGCTTGACGCCGCTCTGCGTCGTCAGCGTCGCGCGGTGCAGCTCGAGATAGAGCTCGCCGCGCCAGACGGGAAGCAGCCGCGCCGCGGCGCTGGCGCGCGCGCGGGCGAAGAACTGGTCGACGCGGGTCCAGCGCGCGCGCGGCAACGCCGGAAAGTCGCGTAGCGCCGCCTCCGCCTCGATCGCCTCCGGGGTCACGCCGCCGCCCCCGTCGCCATAGCCGACCGAAAGCAGCGTCTCGGGGTGGCGCGTCTTGCCGCGGAAATTCGCCCAGGTCGGCGCGATCGCGCCCGGCGCGACCTCGCCGTTGTAGCCGCCGACCGGGTTGTCGAACGAATGGGCGAGCACGCGGCTGCCGTCGAGCCCTTCCCACCAGAAGAGATCGTGGGGGAATTGGTTGGTCTCCGACCAGCTGAGCTTGGTGGTGAAGAACGAGTCGAGCCCGCCTTGGCGCAGCAGTTGCGGCAGCGCCGGCGAGAAGCCGAAACAGTCGGGCAGCCAGCAGACGCGATGGCGGACGCCGAAGGCGCGCTGGAAATAGCGCTGCCCGTAAAGGATCTGGCGCGCCAGGCTCTCGCCGGCGGGCAGGTTGAGGTCGGGCTCGACCCACATGCCGCCGATCGTCTCCCACTGGCCGGCGGCGACGCGCTCCTTGACCGCGGCGAACAGCTCGGGGTCGTCCTCCTCGATCTGCGCGTAGAACTGCGCGCTCGACTGATTGAAACGGAAGTCGGGCGCGCGCCGCATCAGCGCCAGCGCGGTCGCAAAGGTGCGTCTGAGCTTGCGACGCGTCTCGGCGTAGGGCCACAGCCAGGCGAGGTCGATATGGGCGTGGCCGGTCAGCGCCACCTCGCCCTGCGGGGGAAAGCGTCGCTGCAGCGCCGCCAGCGTCGCCGTCAGCGCGTCGGCGGCGGCCTTGACGCCGGCGCGCTCGGCCGCGCCGAGCGGCGCGGGTTGGGCGATCGGCTCGGGTCGGCGCCACAGCGAGCGCTGCGACGGCGAATCGGCGATGCGGGCGAGGTAGTCGGGCGTCGCCGACGGCCAGTCCAGCGCGCGTAGCGCCTCCTCCGCCGCTTCGACGAGATGCGGCGCGGCGTCGTGAGCGGCGAGCGCTTCGGCCGCCTCGGCGACCAGACGCAGCAGCGTGATCAGGCGGCAGAGCGGCAGCTCGAGGCGGGCGAGCTGGGCGCGCTTGAGGCGCGGGTCGGCGGCGGGCTGGCCGAACGGGCCGCGCGCGACGCTCTCGACGACGATGGCGAAGCGCCGCGCTTCGAGCGGGAACTCCTGGTGATGCGGGTCGAGGCCGAAGAAGGCCTTCTCGCCGCCGTCGTAGGAAAGCGCGACCAGACTCTCGCCGCCGACGTCGAGCGAAAGCCGCGCTTCGCCGAGCGGCCAGGCCTCGGGGACCGCGGCGCTCGCCTCGATCCGCGCGACGCCGTCTCGGCGCGGCCAGGGAGCGTGAAGGGCGATCGGCTCGCCGTCGAAGCGCCAGCCGTGGATATCGAGCGTCTCGCGGGCGCGCCAATAGGCGAGCTCGTCGATGCGCGCGCGCAGACGTTGGAGGCGTTGGTCGAATCTGAGCGGCATCGCGCCTAAGTCCTCGCCGTCGCGTTATTTTGCGGCGGCGCGCCGGGGTCGTCACCGGGAAAGTGCGACGAATCGCCGCCTTTCCCCATCAAAAGGCGCGGAATCCGGGCTACGGCGGCGAAATCTGCGGGGATCGGCGCGCGCGTCGGCGTCGCCTGGCTGGCGCTGACGCGCGCGCCTGAATTATACCCACTTTCTATTCGATCTCACGCGACTGTGATTGCACCGCGAAAGGCCGGCGATGAAGCGCCTGACCAACTGGTCGTTGATTGTGCTCGCTCTGGCCGCCGGCGTGTTCGCCGCGGCCGAGCGGCAAGCCGCGATTCCAACCTTGGTCTCCCCGCTCGTTCCGGCGGCGGTCGCCGCCCTGCTGGCGCTGGTCGTGGTCCTCAGGGTCCTACCCTTGAAGGCGCGCCGGGTCGCGGTGTTCCTCATCGTCTTGGTCGGCCTCGCCGCGCTGGTCGGCGGCCTCGTCTACGTCCAATTCGTCATCCGGCCGGCGATGATGAAGAGCTTTCTCGCCGCCTCGTTCGCGCCGAAGCCGACCATGGTCTCGGCGGAGGCGGCGCGGGTCGAGACGTGGCCGCCGGAGCTCGCCGCGATCGGCACCTTGCGCGCCTACCAGGGCGTCGTCATCGCGCCGCAGATCGCCGGGATCGTCACGGCGATCCACTTCGAGTCGGGCGACGACGTCGCCGCGGGCGACGCGCTGGTCAATATCGACGACTCGGTCGAGCAGGCCGACCTCGCCAACGGGCTCGCCCAGCTCAAGAACGCCAACGTGACCCTCGACCGGCAGAAGACGTTGGCGATCAGCGGCAACACGCCGCAGTCGTCGGTGGACGCCGCGATCGCGGCGCGCGACTCTGCCGCCGCGACGGTCGAGCGCACGCGCGCGGTCATCGCCCAGAAGGCGATTAAGGCGCCCTTCGCCGGCCGCCTCGGCCTGCGCAACGTCGACCTCGGCCAATATGTCGCGGTGGGGGCGAGCCTGACCACGCTGCAGCGGCTCGACCCGATCTACATCGATTTTCCCGCCCCCGAGGGAGCGCTGAAGACGCTCGCGGTCGGGCAGACCGTCAAGGCGACGGTCGACGCCATGCCCGGCCGCGAGTTCGTCGGCAAGGTGGCGGCGATCGACGCGCGCGTCAGCGCCGAATCGCGCAACGTGATCGCGCGCGCCCAGTTCGCCAATCCCGACGCCAAGCTTCTGCCCGGCATGTTCGCCGACGTCGCCGTCACCACCGGCGCCGGCGGCGAGGTGCTGACCCTGCCGCGCACGGCGATCGTCTACAGCCTTTATGGCGACAACGTCTTCGTGGTGAACCCGGCGCCCTCGGGCGGCGGCCTGGTCGTCGAGCGTCGCTTCGTCAAGGTCGGCGAGACGCGCGGCGAGCGCATCGCCGTCGCCGAGGGCCTCAAGGCCGGCGAGCGGGTGGTGACCGCGGGGCAGATCAAGCTGCAGGCGGGCGCGCCGGTGACGATCGATCCGACGGGCGCGCTGCCGCCGCCCGCCGAGACGCCCAAGCCGTGACGGCGCGCCGATGAACGCCTTCGTCAACCTCTTCATCCGCCGGCCGGTGCTGGCGACGGTGGTCAGCCTGCTGATCCTGCTGATCGGCGGCGTGGCCGGCATGAAGCTGCAAATCCGCCAGTTTCCCAAGACGCCCAACACCACCATCACCATCACCACCACCTATCCGGGCGCCGCCGCCGACGTGATCAAGGGCTTCATCACCACGCCGATCGAGCAGGCGGTGGCGAGCACCGACGGCGTCGACACGCTGGTGTCGACCTCGCAGCAGAACGTCTCGACCATCACCCTCAACCTGCGTCTCGACGCCAACCCCGACCGGGCGATGGCCGACACGCTGTCGAAGGTCAACCAGGTGCGCGGCCTGCTGCCGCGCGACGCCAACGATCCGGTGGTGGTCAAGCAGACCGGCCAGGGCTTCGCCCTGATGTATCTGTCGTTCACCTCGGAGGTGATGAACCGCTCGCAGATCGCCGACTATCTCAGCCGCGTGGTGCAGGCGCGGCTGCAGACGGTCGACGGCGTCGCCAACGCGCAGATCTTCGGCGGACAGACCTTCGCCATGCGGATCTGGCTCGATCCGGTGCGCATGGCGGCGCTGGGCGTCACGCCCAACGACGTGCGCGCGGCGCTGCTCGCCAACAATTTCACCACCGCCGCCGGCGAGGTGAAGAGCGACTACACCCAGATCAGCGTCAACGCGCTGACCTCGCTCGACAGCGCCCAAGCGTTCGCCAAGCTGGTGATCGCCGCGCACGGCGACGCGCTCGTCCACCTCGGCGACGTCGCCGCCATCGACCTCGATTCGCAGGGCTACGACGCCTCGGCGACCTTCGACGGCCTGACCACCGTGGCCATCGGCATCTACGGCACGCCGGACGCCAACCCGCTCACCGTCATCGACGGCGTGCGCGCGGTCCTGCCGAGCATCCAGACGGAGCTGCCCGCCGGCATGAAGGCGACGATCGCCTACGATTCGACCAACTTCATCCGCGCCTCGATCCGCGAGGTGGCGAAGACGCTCATCGAGGCGGCGGGGATCGTCATCGGCGTCATCTTCCTGTTCATCGGCAGCGCGCGGTCGACCGTGATCCCGATCGTCACCATTCCGCTGTCTCTGATCGGGGTGATGATCGCGCTCTTGGCGCTCGGCTATTCGATCAATCTGCTGACGCTGCTGGCGCTGGTGCTCGCCATCGGCCTGGTGGTCGACGACGCCATCGTGGTGGTGGAGAACATCCACCGCCATATCGAGGACGGGATGACGCCGTTCAACGCGGCGATCCAGGGCGCGCATGAGATCGCCTTGCCGGTGGTGGCGATGACCATCACGCTGGCTGCGGTCTACGCGCCGATCGGCTTCGTCTCCGGCGTGACCGGCGTGCTGTTTCGCGAGTTCGCCTTCACCCTCGCCGGCGCGGTGATCGTTTCCGGCTTCATCGCGCTGACGCTGTCGCCGATGATGTGCTCGAAGCTCCTGCGCCACGACTCCGGCCAGGGCGGCTTCGGCCATTTCGTCGACCGCGTCTTCGATCGTTTGCGCGCGGCCTACCAGCGCCGCCTGTCGAGCTCGCTGAACTTCCGCGCGCTGACGCTGCTGATCCTCGCCGGGGTCATCGCGATGACCGTGGTGATGTACGTCTCGACGCCGCGCGAGCTGGCGCCGGAAGAGGACCAGGGCTTCATCATCAGCCTGATCAAGACGCCGCAGGTCGGCGACCGCGACTACATGGAGCAGGCGACGCAGCGGCTGAGCAAGATGGCGCAGGCGACGCCCGAGGTCGCGCACTTGTTCGTCGTCAACGGCTATCCCAACGTGCGCGGCGGTTTCGCCGGCCTTATCCTCAAGCCTTGGGACGAGCGGACGCGCAGCCAGAAGCAGGTGCTGGCGGGGCTCGCGCCGCAGTTCCTCACCGTGCCCGAGGCGCAGGTGCAAGCCTTCGCCCCGCCGTCGCTGCCGGGCTCGACCGGCGGCGCGCCGATGCAGTTCGTCATCCGCTCGACTGGCGACTACCAGACGCTCGCCGACGTGGCGCTGAAGATGCAGCAGGCGGCGAAGGAGAGCGGCCTGTTCATGTTCACCGACGTCGACCTCAAGTTCGACACGCCCGAATACGTCTTCAAGGTCGACGCCGACAAGTCGAACCGCATCGGCGTCAGCATGGCCGACGTCGGCACTGCGCTGGCGACCATGCTCGGCGGCAACTACGTCAACCTGTTCAACCTACAGGGCCGCAGCTATCAGGTGATCCCGCAGGCGCCGCGCGCTTTCCGCCTCGGCCCGGACTGGCTGACGCGCTATCAGGTGCGCACCGTCAACGGCGAGCTGGCGCCGCTGTCGGCGGTGGCGAGCGTCTCGCAAGACGTGCAGCCCAACGCGCTGACCAGCTTCCAGCAGCTCAATTCGGCGACGCTGTCCGGCGTGCCGTTCCCCGGCCGCACCCTCGGCGAGGCGCTCGACTACCTCAAGGACAAGGCGCAGGAGATCTTCCCTGAGGGCTTCTCCTACGATTTCCAGGGCGACTCGCGCCAGTACGAGCAGGAAGGCAACGTGCTGGCGGCGGTGTTCGCCTTCGCGCTGATCGTCATCTACCTCGTGCTGTCGGCGCAGTACGAGAGCTTCCGCGACCCGTTCATCATCCTGGTGGCGCTGCCGACGGCGCTGTTCGGCGCGCTGCTGCCGCTCAACATCGGCGGCTTCTTCGGCTTCGCCACCCTCAACATCTATTCGCAGATCGGCCTGGTGACGTTGATCGGCCTCATCGCCAAGCACGGCATCCTGATGGTCGACTTCGCCAACCGCCTGCAGGAGAGGCGAGGGCTTTCGCGCCGCGACGCGATCGTCGAGGCGGCGGCGATCCGCCTGAGGCCGATCCTGATGACCACCGCGGCGATGGTGATCGGCGTGATCCCGCTCATCCTCGCCACCGGCGCCGGCGCGCAGTCGCGCTTCGCCATCGGGCTCACCATCTTCTTCGGCATGGCGATCGGCACCGCCTTCACCCTGTTCGTCACCCCGATGGTCTACACCTTCCTCGCCCGCGACCACGCCGCGTGGATGGCGCGCGAGAAGGCGGCGGGGCGCCTGACGGAGGAGGCGGGCGGGGCGGAGTAGGGGGCGATCCCACCGCCGCGCCCGAGCCTTTCCGACGGCGGCGGCGAGCTGCGGCGGCGTGGCGGAGTCGTTCGACAGGCTTCCGCGATCGGAGTAATTTGGCCCCCATGTCGTCGCGATCTTCATTGCGCGAGAGCGATTTCTACGCCTGGAGCCTCGAGCAGGCGGCGCTGTTGCGCGCCGGCCGCGCCGAGGAGGCCGACCTCGCGGCCATCGCCGAGGAAATCGAGAGCATGGGCAAGACCGAGAAGCGCGAACTCGTCAGCCGCCTTACGGTCCTGTTGCTGCACTTGCTGAAATGGCGGTTTCAGCCGGCGGGGCGAGGCAATTCCTGGCGGCTGTCGATCGCTGACGCGCGCGACGAGATCGCCGACCTGATCGCCGACAATCCGAGCCTGAAATCGCTGCTCGACGAGGTGATGGCTTCCGCCTACCGCTATGCGCGCCGCAAGGCGGCGATCGAGACGAAGCTGCCGGAGGAGCGATTTCCGGAGCGCTGCCCGTGGCGCTTCGCCGAGGCGACGGACGCGGGGTTCTGGCCGGAGTAGGGGCTGCTGCGGGTGTTTGTAGCCGCGCTCGCCGAGCGCGGCGGCCGCGCGGACGGCGTAGGAGCGGTTAAACAGCGAAGCGTGGGCCTAAATCTTCGCTGCCCTCGTGATCGTATTCAACGGTGCGGTGATGAGCGAAGCGCTTGACGGCAGTCCGGCGATAGGCGCGGTTCGGAGGTCGTGTTTTGCGATCATTCCCGCGTATGACGCGTCAAATATGTCGGCTTGGCGTAGTGCGCTGTGACGCGCTCGCGGTTGGTGTAGCGCGCCCCATGTGCTTAATGCTGTAGGTCCTCCGCATTCAGGAAGTTCGACCGTGAGCGTAGCGCGACGGTGGAGAAGGTTCCGGCTTCGCCGCCTCAAGCGCGGCCTCCCGCGCTCTTCGCCCGCCAAATCCGCGCCGCCGGTCGCGATCGAGCCGGCGGAGGCGGAAGCAAAACTTCCTGAGTTCGCCAAGAAGGCCGTCGACCTTGAAGCGCTGAAGAAGGCAGTCGACGATGCGGCGTCGGTCAGCGGCGGGCTGTGGTTTTCGTACCTCTTCATGCTGACCTATCTCGCCGTCGCCGCGGGCGCGGTGACGCATGCGGATTTGTTTTTCGAAAAGCCGATCAGCTTGCTGTTCATCAACGTGAACGTTCGGGTCGTCGCGTTCTTCGCTCTCGCGCCGCTGCTGTTCCTCGCGCTGCACGTCTATACGCTTGTCAGTCTCGTTATGCTGACCGAGAAGACCAAGCGCTTCCACAATGCGCTCTATCAGCAAATAGGCGAGACTCTTGGCATGTCCGCCGAAGGGAGGAGGAAGCGTAAGGAAGCGCGCGACGGGCTGCGCGCGCAATTGCCGAGCAACGTGTTCGTGCAGTTTCTCGCCGGCCCGCCCGCGATGCGCGGCGGTCCATTTGGCTGGGCCTTGCGCGCGATCGGCTGGATCACCCTCGCCATCGGCCCGGCGCTATTGCTGCTGTTGTTCCAAGTGCAGTTCCTGCCCTACCACAGCGGACCGATCACTTGGATGCACCGCTTGGCGCTGCTGGTCGATCTCAGTTTCGTCTGGTGGCTGTGGCGGAGGATACTTGAAGGCCGGGAGCTGGAAGATAAGCGATCGGCGTTGTCTTGGGGCTGGGCGCCAATAGGAATTATTGTGAGCGTCGCCGTCGTCCTGTTCTCGTTGGCGCTCGCGACCTACCGCGGCGAAGGAATCGCAATTTGGCTCGCGAGCCGCGATTACGGCGCTGTTGTAGCGGCGGTCCACGAAACGATCTTCCAGTCCCAAGTGAATCCGCAAACGCGCCTGCGCGCATGGCTGTTGTCCGACACGCTCGTGCTGCCTCGGGTTAACGCGTTGGAAGAGCTCAAGATCGATGACCTCGAGCGCGAAAATTGGAAGGATTACATTTTCATCGCGCAGGATCGCGACCTAGTCGGCGCGGATTTCAGTGAAGCGATCATCGCGAGGATCGATTTCCGTCACGCCATTTTGAGGGGCGCGGATTTTCAATCTGCGCGCATGGATCGCGTATCATTCGATGACGCGCAGCTTCAGGGCGCTTCGCTCGATCGCGCGCAGCTTCAGGGCACGTCGTTCGTTGCCGCGCACCTTGAGGGCGCATCGCTCGCTGACGCGCAGCTTCAGGGCGCGTCGTTCGTTACCGCGCACCTTGAGGGCGCATCGCTCGCTGACGCGCACCTTGAGGGCGCATCGCTTGTTGCCGCACACCTTGAGGGCGCATCGCTCATTCGGGCGCAACTTCAAGGCGCTTTGCTCCTCGAGGCGGATCGTGTCCCGTTTCGTGGTGTAGCAGCGGCGGCGTGATGACCGCGCTCGCCGGCATGGGCCGGGCTGGTCAGGCGGCCGCGGCGGGCAGCCCGACGATGG
>Ga0181520_10001521_pt1 | contig 46786 bp, 27 predicted proteins | sample PEATcosm2014_Bin_29_FD_132451 | JGI IMG/M metagenome (GOLD analysis project Ga0181520, IMG submission 132451) | Peatland microbial communities from MTU Mesocosm Facility, Houghton, MI, USA - PEATcosm2014_Bin02_30_metaG | ecosystem: Environmental > Terrestrial > Soil > Wetlands > Peat | place... | reverse complement strand
TGGACGTGAAACTGTTCCCCAGCCTGCCGGCGGCCCCGGACCAGCTCAAGCTGCTGGCCGACACCCTGACCGCCAAGATTGCGGACCGGGTCACGGGCGGTTCGGCGGCGACGGCGGCCCAGGGCGTGGCTTCAAAACCATGGCCCAAAGGCGGTGGCGATGGCCGCGCCAGAAGCAGGCGGCACCGGGTGTTTTTCAGTCCGCACTCAGGCTTGCGCTCTTTGCGGCGGGACTTTAGCTTGCTGCGACATGTTTTGGAGACGCGTTTCATTGCTCCTGCTGGCGGCGGCTTTGACCGGTTGCAACACCATGAAAAAATTCTGCCCATGCGCCGCGGCCCCCGCTCCGGCCGATCCGCTCGCCGCGTTTCAGCAGCGCGCCGTGAAATATAATTCCATCGTCACCGTGCCGGTGTTTGAAACGACGCCGGAAGCGGTCCAGGCGACCGCGGACAAAACCATCGCCGACGGCAATGCCGCGCTCGACCAGATCGGCCGGCTCAAGCCGGGCGAAGTAAATTTCGTCAACACCATCCGCCAGCTTGATGATGTCAACTACCTGACCGGCACCGCTTCGGACCGGCTGGGTTTGATCGAACAGACCAGCACCAACGCCGCCGTGCGCGACGCCGCGACGGACGCCATCAAAAAGCTTTCCGGCTGGTCGGTGGGGACGGATTACCGCGAGGACGTTTATGCCGCGGTGAAAGCTTATGCGAACACGCAGCCGGGGCTGGCAGGCGAGGACAAAAAACTTTTTGACGAGACGCTGCGCGATTATCGCCGGGCCGGTCTGGACCTGCCGAAAAGCCAGCGCGATGAAGTGGAAAAATTGCGCAAGCAGTTGACCGCGCTGGAAACGGATTTTGAAAACAACGTCACGAAAGCCACGCAGCCGCTGAAATTTACCAAGGCCGAATTGGCCGGCGTCCCTGACGCCTTTCTGGCGCAGCAGGGCATCAAGACCGGCGACGATGAATACACGCTCAAGGCCAACATCACGTTCCATTACCTCATGGTCGAGGACAACGCGAAGCTGGAAGCGACGCGCAAGAAAATGACCGTCGCGCAATACAATCTGGCGCGCGAGGACAACCTGCCGCTGCTGAAAAAAATCCTCGTCCTGCGCGACGACATCGCGCACCGGCTCGGTTACGCCAGCTTCGCCGATTATGCGACCGAAACGCGCATGGTGAAAAACGCGGCGACGGCGATCACGTTTTTGGAAAATCTCAAAACCGGTTTGCAGCCGAAGTATGACGCCGAGCTGGAGGAGTTCCGCCAGTTGAAAATCAAGGAGACCGGCGACACGAATGCCAGAATCTACATCTGGGACTGGCGCTATTTCGCCAACGAACTGAAGAAGACGAAATACAATGTGGACGCCGAGCAGTTGCGCGTTTATTTCCCGATGAACCGCGTGCTGGACGGCTTGTTCACGATCTACCAGCACATCTTCGGCCTGAAATTTGAGCGCGTCGAGGCGCCTTACAAGTGGGTCGGCGATTTGCAGCTATACACCGTTTCCGACGCGAAAACCGGCGAGCCGCTCGGACTCTTTTACCTCGACCTGTTCCCGCGCGACGGCAAATACAACCATTTCGCGGAATTCGGCATCTCCGAAGGCAAGCTGCTGCCGGACGGAAAATACCAGCGCCCCGTCTGCGCGCTGGTCTGCAACTTCCCGCCGCCGCAGCCGGACAAGCCGTCGCTCATGTCGCACGACGAGGTGGAGACGATTTTCCACGAGTTCGGCCACGCGATGCACACGATCCTGACGCGCGCCAAATACTCGCGCTTCTCCGGCACCAGCGTGCCGCAGGATTTCGTCGAGGCACCGTCGCAGATGCTGGAAAACTGGGCTTGGGACAAAACGGTCTTGGACAGCTTCGCGGCGGACTACCGCGACCCGAAGAAAAAAATTCCGGCGGACATTTTGAACCAGCTCAAAGCCTCGCGGCTGGCGACGGAAGGAACCTATTATCGCCGGCAGCTTTCCTTCGGGCTGATGGACCTGGCGCTGCACACGCAAATCCACTCGACCAACGCGGACGACGTGGTGCCGCTCTCGAACCAAGTGTTGAGCGACGTGTCACTGCCGGTGCCGCCGGACACGGCGTTCGTGGCCTACTTCGGCCACATCACCGGCTACGGCGCGGGTTATTACGGTTATGCGTGGGCGGACGCCATCGCGGCGGACATGGCGACGGCGTTTGAAAATTCGCCGGACGGCTACTTCGACAAAAAAACGGGCATGCGGATGCGCAACGAAATTTACGCCGTCGGCGACTCGCGCGATGTCAACGTCTCGATTGAAAAATTCCTGGGCCGCCCGCGTTCCATCGAGCCGTTCCTGAAAAAGATCGGCGTGGATAATTGACGCCGCGCACCGCCGGTCGCGCCAGGGCCTGACGGACAAGGCGATGGAGGCGATGCTGCGGAAGCGCGGGCTGGGTTCAATGATAGCCGCCCACCGGGCGGTTCAAGAGCAGCAGTATGACCACAAGGAGAGCGACCATGAGGGAGCCAAAAAAATTGCCACAAAACGAATTTGTTTCTGATGCGAGCTTGGTTTTCGTCTGTGGCCCATGAGGACAAAATGATGGCAACGCCTCAAAATCGCAAGGTGATTTTCAGCCCAGCCAGCGCGCCAGCAGCGGCGCAACGGCCAGCGCGGGCAGGTAATTGGCCAGCTCGACGCGGCGGATTTCCAGGATCACCAGCGCCACGAGGCCGGTGACGAGGCCGGCGGCGAGGCCGGCATAATGGGCCAGGGAATGCGCGTCCAGCCACGGCTGCGCGCCGAGCTGCACCGCCAGCGTCAGGCCGTCGAGAAACAGAAAGACGGGTATCGCCGCCAGCGCCGCCGGCCAGCGGAATGTTTTCACAAAGCTCATCATGGCCAGGCCGTCCATGACCGCCTTCAGCAGGAGCAGGTAAAAGTAATTTTCCAGCCCGTCGGCGACCGCGCCCAGAACGCCCAGCGGCGCGGCGCAAAACAAAATCGTGGCGGCGGCAAAGCCGGCGGCGGAACTGCCGGGCGGATTTTTCTGCGCGGCGGCAATCAGGCCCGAGGCGTGGCGGCCCAGGCGGTTGGAGCATTTTTGCAACCGCAGGGCTTTCCCGATCCAGTAGCCGAGCACGACGGCCAGGGCGGCCAGTGAAATTTGTTTCAGGCACGCCGTAAAAGTTCCGTGGATGTTTTCATAAACCAGCCGCAGCCCGTAGAAAACGGTGAACGCACCCAGGGCGGACTTGAAAAAATTCTGTGTCCGCGCGGAAACCGGTTCGCGCGCCGCCAGGCCGAAGAGCGCGCCCAGCAGGATGCCCAGGGCGTTGAGAAATGCGCCGATTGCGATGGTCACGCGCCGATTGTGACGCGGGCGGCGGACAAAGGAAACGAAGAAAAAGTCCTTTGGAGGCGGCGGACGCCGTCGGCTGCAGACATTTTTTGCGCGGGCCGCCAGCCCGGCGATTCCAAGTTTGGTGCCCGCGCCGCGGCTGAAAATTGATCCGCAGTCCGGCCAAAAATCCGCGTCGCCCTGAAAAATTGGATTGCTTTGAACCCTGCGCGCTTCCCAGAATCAAAGCTGACCATGAAGCTTAATCGTCTTTTCATCCTGCTGACCGCGCTGCTGGAATTTTCCCCGGCCGCGCCCGCTGAAAATCTGGCGTCCATTTTTACCAACGCCGTGCCCGCCGCCCGCACCGCGATTCCGCGCCGCTCAAGCATCATTTTCATTGAGTGCCACGGCCTCGGCTGTGGCGATTTGAGCTGCTACGGCCAGACGAATTTCCAGACGCCGAACCTTGACCGGCTCGCCGCCGAAGGCACGCGGTTCACGAACTATCGCGCCGCAAGTGACGAACTGGCGCTGGCGCAAGCCGCGTTGATGACGGGGAAAAGCGCCGCCTTCACGCCCGGCGAACTGACGCTCGCGCAACGCCTCCGGCAGGCCGGCTACCGCACCGGGTTGCTGGGCGAATGGACGCTTGGCGCCCAGCCGTGGACGCAGGGCTTCGATGATTTCGCCGGGTTTCTCGACGAGCAGGAGGGGAAAAATTATTTTTCCGATTTCGTCTGGCGTTACGCCCCCAAAAGCGTTTTGGACGAGACCAACCGGACTTTGCATGCTTTCATCGGACGGGAAATGATCTATCCGAACACCGGCGGCCAGCACGGCCGGTATCTGCCCGACGTGTTTTTGAGCGCGATGGTGAATTTTGTCCGCGTCAACCAGCCGGACTTCGCCAACCATTACCGGCCTTTTTTCCTGCTCCTGAACCTGCCCGCGCCGCGCAGCGCCACGACCGGCCAGGATGATTTTCCCGTGCCGACCGACGCGCCGTTCACCGGCGAAAACTGGCCCCAGGCCGCGAAAAACCGCGCCGCGCTCATCACGCGCCTCGACGACGGCATCGGCCGGCTGTTTGAACAACTGAAAAAGCTGCAACTGACCAACAACGTCGCCATCTTTTTCACCAGCGCGGCCGGCCCGGAGAAATTTGCGGACACGAATTTGAATTTTCTGAAGCTCGTCGGCGAAGTGCGCGGCGGGGATTCCGAAGCGCGGCTGCGCGTGCCGATGCTGGTGCGCTGGCCGGGACACGTTCCCGCCGGGCGGGTCAGCAACCTGCCGTGGAGCGCGCCAGATTTTGCGCCGACCGCCCTGCAAATCGCGTATGCGCAACCGGCGCCAGACGCCACGGGGATTTCCATTTTGCCGGCGCTGCTCGGCCAGCCGGGGATGAACACGAACGCCGCGCCGGACCGCCTTGATCTGCCGACGCGATCGTTCTAACGCACCGGCGCGCTGCTGGGCAGCGGCGCGTTCAAGTCGCGTTCGCGCTCGACTTTTTTGACGGCGAGGCTCATCCACACAATGGCCAGCGCGACGCCCAGCACCACCGCCGCCGCGACCAGCCACGGCCACTTGTAGCGGCGCGGATCCTTGGTTGATTCATTCATCCTGGTTTGCATCGTAATCCCGGTCCGCCCCGGCGGCGAACAAGATTACGCGCTGATTCCCCCGCGTCAAAACTCGACCCGGAGGGGATTTGCGCTAGATTAAGCGCCGTTGTTTCATGCACGACCAGGAATCGCCAGAAAACCTGCCCGACGAACCGGTGGAAAAACCCGCCGCTGAAAGCGCGTATTCCGTTTTGCGGAACGCGGATTTTACACGTTATCTGATCGGGCGCTTCGTCGCGTCGCTCGGCCAGCAGATGCTCGTGGTGGCCATTGACTGGGAACTTTACCGGCGGACGCATTCGGCGTTGTCGCTGGCTTTTGTCGGCCTGTCGCTGATGGTGCCGATGATTTTGTTCACCGTGCCCGCCGGGCATTTCGCCGACACCTTCAACCGCAAAAAAATCATCCTGGCCGCCACCCTCGTGCTCACGGCGGTGAGCGTGGGGCTGGCGCTGTCCTCGGCCCTGCTGTTCAACGTCGGGTGGATTTATTTTTTCCTCTTCATTCTCGGCGCGGCCAGGACGTTTCTATGGCCGGCGAGCGCCGCGTTTGTGACCAGCCTGGTGCCGCTGGATGAATTCGCCCGCGCCGTCACGTTCAACAGCGGCGCGTTTCAATTTTCCTCCGTCGTCGGCCCGGCCGCGTTCGGCGCGGTGGTGGCGCTGACGCCGGGCGCCGTGGCACACAGCACCGCCTGGCCGGTCTATGCGCTGAATGCCCTCGCCTCGCTCGCCTGTTTCGCGCTCGTCGTGCCGATCAAACACGAGCACAAGGTGAAGCCCGCCGAGCCGGTCTCGGTCAAAAGCCTGGTCGAAGGCTTCCGCTTCGTTTATCAGAGCAAAATCATTCTCGGCGTCATCACGCTGGATTTGTTCGCCGTGCTGCTGGGCGGCACGGTGACGATCCTGCCAATGTTCGCGCAGGACATTTTTCATGCCGGGCCCGGCGGCCTCGGCTGGCTGCGCAACGCGATGGCCGTCGGCGCGGTCATTTGCGCGCTCACCATCGCACACCGGTCGCCGCTGGAAAAAGCCGGCCGCGCGATGCTCTGGGCCGTGGCCATTTTCGGCGTGGCGACCATTCTTTTCGGCCTGGCCAATGCCAACTGCATCGGCCGGTGGGTCGCGCTGCCGGATGCGGTCTGGTTCTGGCTGGCGTTTGCGATGCTCGCGCTGGCCGGCGCGGTGGACAACATCAGCGTCGTCGTGCGGCAGACGCTGGTGCAAATCCTGACGCCGGACGAGAAGCGCGGGCGGGTCTCGGCGGTCAACAGCCTGTTCATCGGCACGTCGAATGAACTGGGGGGGTTCCGGTCGGGCATGGTGGCCTGGCTGTTCACAACGCCGACCTTTTTGGGCAACGCGGCGGCAACGGGTGCGATTGTGTCCACCGTGACCGGCGGCGTCGGAACGATTTTAGTGGTGCTGGCCGTGGCGTGGATCTGGCCGGAAATCCGCCGCTACGGAAAACTGGCGTGAAAAAGTTTGCGCCGGACTTTATAAATTGCCGTAAAAGTGATGCGGTGAATGGAACGCGGCTCACCAGTATTCTTCGACATGAATGGTGCCCGGTTCCTTGCCGGCCTTGGCGGCGAAGCCTTTGCCCTCCAGCATCGCCTTGACGATGCTGACCATTTCGGGATTGCCACACAGGAAGACTTCGGCCTGCGCCGGATTCAGCACGACGCCGGATTCCTTTTCCAGCACGCCCTGTTCCACCAGCGTCTGGATGCGACCGGTATGACCGTGAAAATGCGGATCCTGATCGGGCCGCGTGATGCTGGGAATGTAGGTGAGATTGGGACGCAGCCGCGCAAGACTTTCGAGCTCGCCGCGATAGCCCAGATCCCAGCCGTAACGCGCGCCGTGCAAGACGACAAACCGCCGGTGAGCATCGTTCACCAGCATCGTGCGCAGCATGGAAATGTAAGGCGCCAGACCGGTGCCGGTGGCGATGAGGACGACCGCCTTTTCGGACGGGACACGGTCGAGCGTAAAAATGCCGCTGGCTTTCGGGCCGAGAAACACCCGGCTGCCATGTTTCAAGGCGAACAGGCGCGGCGTCAGTTGGCCGCTGGTGATGAGCGTGAGATAAAATTCCACATACCGCCGCTCCAGGCTGGACGACGCGATGCTGTAGGCGCGGCGGATCAGCTTGTCCGGCGCGGCCGCCGCCTCTTCCGGCGCGGCCTCGGCCACGCGCGGTGCGCTGCCCGGCAGCCCCAGCACGGCAAACTGGCCGGGCTTGAAATCAAACAGCTCCGCGTCGGGCCGCACCCGGAGAATCACCAGTTGCGGATTGATCTCCTCGCGGCCGATGACGGTGGCGTTGTATGAACCTTGATTGTCTGCGCTCATGATAATGAACCGGATTTTTCAAAGCCGGGATGATTGGATTCGATCTATCCGCAGCCTTGCACCAAAACCCGGGCGAATTATGAGGATGCCGGCGACTAATATCAATGTTTCCCTGCAATTATCTGGAATCTAAAAATGACCTCGGCGGCGGCGGACCGACTTGATTCGCGTGCGGAAAGCAGCCCGGTGCTGAAAGCCAAAAATATTCGCGTCATGGAATGGTCAGGCAACCAACGGAAATATAGATTATCCAAAGTTATTCATCGGCTGCCGGCGGCTCCGGCGACTTTAGCCGGACGCCCCAAGGTCCGTGCTGCCAATTGAAATCAAGCCGGGGCGCACGTCGGTTGGCCGCCCGACGAAAAACCAAAACTTTTCCGCCGGGAATTGGGATTATGCAGATGACAAACAAATGGGTTAAAACTGGTAGGGCGGGCAGTCCTCTGTCCGCCGAACGCATGGGTTTGCAACCGACGACGCGCACGGAGTGACGCGCCCTGCCAGAAAGTTTGTTAACTGCATAATCCTGCCGGGAATTTCTTTTGCCGGTTGACCTGTCGGCTTGATAGGGGTTGGGCGGCATATTTTGACTTTCATGCTGCACGCCATGGCATTGCGCCCCTCATTTTGTCCTGTTTCAATGCACGATGGCAGGGGCCGGACGGTTTTGAGACACATTGGGGCAAGAAACGCTCATTTCCCTTCAAAGGTTTCGTCGCAACCGGCAAAGGTCGCCGGCTAACCTTCAAAGGAAAACAGTTCCGATGGAGAATTTCTACGCGGGCGGCCCGCCCGGCATCAAGGGATTGGGACAATCCGCGCGCCGAGGCCCGCACCAGGATGGTGCGGGCAACCGCAGGCGGGATGGCGGCGGGGAGGTTTCCAGCGGTGCCGGCAGACGCGGGCTTGCATTTTATGGCGGGGAGGGTCAGTTTTTAACCATTCAAGCGGCAGGCCATTTTCAAAATGTTCCGCGCTGATCAAAAACGATTCTCACCATGATGCCAAATTCATTTGTTCCCGTTAAACTGCCGGTCGCGCTCCTGGCCCTGTTCGCGGCGTGTCTCATGACCGGTTGCCAGACAAACTGTCCCCGGTCGGACGTCACCAAGCCACCGCCGCCCGGCTTTGCCGCGCTCTTTGACGGCAGCGATCTCAACGGCTGGTGGGGGGCGACCACCGAGGATCCGCGCCAATACATGGCTTTGCCGGCAGCCGAATTTGAGAAAAAACATGACGCCAGCCTCAATGACATCCGGCGGCACTGGACGGTGCAGCAGGGCGAACTGGTGAATGACGGCCAGGGCCTGTTTCTCACCACGGATAAAAACTACGGCGACTTTGAACTGCTGGTGGACTACCAGACGGTGCCGCTGGCCGACAGCGGGATTTATCTGCGCGGTTGTCCGCAGGTTCAAATCTGGGACTCGACGGAACAGGATAAATTTTCTCTCGGTGCGGACAAAGGTTCCGGCGGCCTGTGGAACAACAGCCTGGGCACGCCGGGAAAAGATCCGCTGGTGAAGGCGGACAAGCCGTTTGGCCAGTGGAACCATTTCCGCGTCATCATGGTTGGTTCCCGGGTGTGGGTGTGGCTGAACGGCCAGCAGACCGTCAACGGCGCGGTGCTGGAAAATTATTACGACCGCAAGCTTCCGGTGCCGCCGAAAGGCCCGATCCAGTTGCAGACGCACGGCGGGGAAATCCGCTGGCGAAATCTTTTTATCCGCGAGATTGGCAGCGACGAGGCGGACCAGCGTGTCCGTGCGGTTGATCCCAAAGGATTCAAATCTGTTTTCAACGGCAAGGATTTCACCGGCTGGGCCGGGCCGCTGGATTGCTGCCGGGTGACCGACTCGGCCATTGTCTGGCAGCCGCAGAAAGGCGGCACGATCTACACGCAGCAGGAGTTCACCAACTTCATCGTCCGCCTGGAGTTCAAGCTGCCGCCCGGCGGCAACAATGGTTTGGCGATTCGTTATCCGGGCAGCGGCGACACCGCTTATGTCGGCATGTGTGAATGCCAGGTGCTGGACGATCATTATGAACAGGCCACCGGCGAGAAAATTGATCCGCGCCAGGCGCACGGCTCGGCCTATGGCATGGTGGCGGCACAGCGCGGCTATCAACATCCGATCGGCGAATGGAATTACGAGGAAGTCACCGTCGTCGGACCGACGATCAAGGTGGAGTTGAACGGCACGCAAATTCTCGACGCCGATCTGAGCATCGTCACCGATTTCATGCATAACTCCCCGCATCCGGGCAAAGATCGCACGAGCGGGCATTTTGGCTTCGCCGGACACAATGACCCAGTCATGTTCCGCAACATTTCGATCAAACCACTGGAGTGAGTTTTCGCCGAATCCACGGAGAATGATCCGGCTGGCGCAGGATTCTACGATCCAATCGTCCCGCGCAATCACCATGCCCGAACCGCCGCCGGCCGGTTCCTATTCCCGCAGTGGACGCGGAGGTTCAATCCAGGAACGCGTGCAGATGCCCGCTGCCGGGGATTTTACTTTTGTTCAGCCAGTTTGACTGGCGAGGAACCCATGACTGCTTCTAGTTCAAAGATTATTCAAACGGTTCAGGTGCGCGAACTGGTTGAGTTTGTCCTGCGGCGCGGCGATCTCGGCGGGGAACACCAGTTTGTCGGACCGGACCGCGCGCTGGCGGGAATCCGAGGCCATCAAAAAATCCAGCGCTCGCGCCCGGCGGGTTATCAGACCGAAATTCCCGTTGAGCACCTGGTGGAAGCGGATGAATTCACGCTGCAAATCCGGGGACGTATTGACGGGTTGCTCGTCACGCCTCAGACGGTTCTGCTGGAGGAAATTAAAACCGTGCTGGGAACGTGGAATCATCTGGCCGACCCGCTGCATTGGGCGCAGGCCAAATTTTACGGATTTATTCATGCGCATGGACACGCCTTGAACGAACTCGCCATTCAACTGGCATATCTGGAATTGGAAACCGGCAAGGTGACAGAGTTTCGCCAGACATTTTCGTTCGGCGAACTGTCCATTTTTTTCAATGCAGCCACCGCCATCTATGTGGACTGGCTCCGTGAATGTCACCAGTGGGGCCAGGCGCGGGACAAGTCCATCCGCGCCCTCGCGTTTCCCTTTCCAGCCTATCGTAAGGGACAACGCGAACTGGCCGTTGCGGCCTATCGGGTGCTGGCCAGTGGCGGGCGGCTGTTCCTCGCCGCGCCCACCGGCATCGGCAAAACCATTTCCGTGCTGTTCCCGGCCGTCAAAGCGCTGGGGGAAGGAAAGCTCAAACGGATTTTCTATCTGACGGCCCGCACGGTCGGACGCGCCATCGCCGAAAAGGCGTTGGCTGACTTGCGCCAGACCGGCTTGAAGCTGCGCGCCGTAACGCTCACCGCCAGGGAAAAAGTCTGCGTTCGCGCGGGCCAGCCCTGCGATCCGCTGACGTGTCCATTGGCACTCGGCTATTATGACCGCATCAAACCCGCGATCCGCGAAGCCCTGGCACACGAAGAAATCACCCGCTCCGTTCTGGAAGCCGCGGGCCAGAAGCACCAGGTTTGTCCGTTTGAACTTTCTCTCGATGCTTCCGTGTGGGCCGACACCGTGATCTGTGATTACAACTACGTTTTTGATCCGCAGGTTTATTTGCGCCGGCACTTTGCCGAAAACGGCGGCGAACATGGTTTCCTCGTGGATGAAGCCCACAATCTGGTGGACCGGGCGCGGGAAATGTTTTCCGCCGGGCTGGATGGCCGGGAGATTCTTCAAGTCAGGCGCGCGGTTAAACACGCGGTTCTGCGTTGCGCCAAAGCCCTGGCCAAACTGCATTCGGCCATGCGGGAACTTGGCGGCGACAATGCGGAGATCGAAGCCCCTGCGGAAATTTCGGACCCAGCCGTCGAACTTAATTTGTTTCCTGCTCAAGCCGCAGCCGCCAGCAGGACACTCAATTCGAGCAGCCAAACATGGCAGTCTGTCAGCAGAGATGAAAAAGCCAGCATCCGCACGAGCCGCGATTTTCCGGAGGCATTGATCGCGCCGGTGGAAGCCGCGCTCGCCGGGGCGGAGACTTGGCTGGCCCAAAACCAGACGGCCGATTTCCGGGAGGATTTGCTCGCACTCTATTTCCGGCTGCAATCGTTCCGGCGCACCGCCGAACTTTATGACGAGCATTATGTGACCATCACCGGAAATTCCCCGGCGGTGAAGGTCCGATTGTATTGTCTGGATCCTTCCGCATTGCTCCGGCAGGCGCTGGCCCGGGGCAAGGCCGCCGTCTTTTTCTCCGCCACCCTCACACCGATGGACTATTTTCGCCATTTGCTGGGCGGCTCGCCGGACGATCCGGTGTTGCAATTGTCATCGCCGTTTCCATCCGAGAACCTGGCGGTGCTGATTCAAGACCGGATTCAAACCCGTTTGAAAGGGCGGGCGGAATCGCTCGGCACCGTGGCGGCGGCGATCGGAACCTTGGTGGCTGGACGCCCCGGCAACTATCTTGTCTATTTTCCTTCGTATCAATATCTCAACGCCGCGCTACAGGAATTCCAAGCCCGTTGCCCTTCGGTCTCAGTTCTCGTCCAGCGTCCCGGCATGACCGAACCGGAGCGCGAGGCGTTTCTCGCCGCCTTTGCGGTGGAACATGGAAAAACGCTCGTCGGGTTTGCCGTGCTGGGCGGAATTTTTGGGGAAGGGATTGACCTGGCCGGCGAGCGTCTGATCGGCGCGGTCATCGTTGGCACGGGCCTGCCTCAACTTTGTGTCGAGCGAGATTTGATCCGAGATTATTTCCAGCGGCAAAATGGTGCCGGTTTTGGATACGCCTATACTTTTCCCGGCATGAACCGCGTGCTCCAAGCCGTCGGGCGGGTCATCCGGTCGGAAACGGATCACGGGGTGGTGCTGCTCATTGACGCCCGGTTCAATGAATTGCGTTATCGCCGGCTGTTTCCAGCGTGGTGGAGATTTGTCCGCGTTCGCAGTTCGGACGGGCTGCGGAAAACACTTGATGATGTTTGGAAACACTGGTTGTGATACAGCGACCGGCGCCAGTTCCGCAGCAAAAGAAGGCTTGCAAGGAGAAACCTCATTTGGTTCCCGGCACGGCATGCAATTGCAGCACCGCAGTTACGAGTCCGGGCGAAGTTGCCGTCAAGCGGATGGCTCCATGATGATTGGTTGCGCCCACAACCACCAAGCATTTGCCGTTGAACGCGTGACGGAAAGCGGCTTTGTCCAGATCGTGGTCGCCAGGATTGCCGTTGCCGACGCCGGCAACGCAACCTGCGCCTTCGACATGGAATGTTACTAGGTTGTCGGCTGTCGGGACGATGCGGCCCTGGGCGTCCAGAACATCCACCTCGACGGGGGTAACATCCTCCGCGTCGGAGACAAGCGTAGTGCGATCCGTCTTGAGCCGCAATGCGGCGGGAGCGCCTGTGGTTTCGACGGTGGCCGTGGCCGCGGTTGAATCACCGTTGTAGCCTTTGGCGGAAACGCTGCCCGGGGCATATTTCACAGTCCACTCCAGATGTCCGTTGCACGGCATGTCTTTGGCGCCGAGACTTTCACCATTATGAAATAACTCAACCCGCTTGCAATTGCTGAAGACCACCACCTTGATGTTCTGTCCTTCCCTGCCGGGCCAGTTCCAATGCGGCAGGATATGGATGACCGGGTTGGTCTTCCACCAAGACTGGTAGTAATAATAGTTATCTTTTGGAAAGCCGCACATGTCCATGATGCCAAAATGGCTGTTGATGCAGGGCCAGCCGTAAGGAGAAGGTTCGCCCTTGTAGTCGAAACCCGTCCAGGCAAAACTGCCGGCCATGAAGGCGCGTTCGGCGACGGGCTGCCATGAGCCGTCCGTCAGGTTATAGGAAGTAACAAATGTTTTTTCCCGGTCATCGGCGTATTCACCGCGCGTGGTGACGGTGCTGGCGGTTTCGCTTCCAAACATGGGCATGGTTGGATGCTCCCGATGGAAGCGGTCATAAACTTCAGGGTAATAGTTGACGCCCATCAAATCCTCGACCGTGGCGAAACCTGGTTCAAACCAGCCTCCGTTCATGGCGCTGGAAACCGGACGGGTCGTATCGTATTTGTGAACCACCTTCATCATGGCCGAGAAAATCTGCGCGCCTTCCGGCGAACCTTCCAAGCCTTCCTCGTTGCACATGGACCACATGATGATGCTGGGATGATTGCGATCGCGCAAAATCATGTCGGATAGGTCGCCAAGGTCGGAGTATTCAGTCCCGCCTGAGGTATGGTCGGTATAAGTGTCTCCTAGGTGCCGGTTTTCGTCCATGACCAGCATTCCAAGCTCGTCGCAGGCATTGAGCAGTTCCGGGTTCGGGGGATTGTGCGACATGCGCCAGGCATTATCGCCCATCTCTTTGAGCTTCTTGACCCGCCAGTATTCCAATGAGTCGGACACGGCAATACCCACGCCCGCGAAGTCCTGATGGTTGCAAGTGCCCTGGATTTTCACCGGTTTGCCGTTGAGAAAAAACCCCTTGTCGGCATCAAAACGGATGGTGCGAATGCCAAATGGCGTATCGCAGGTGTCCACGATTTTGCCCTTGATTTTGACAAAAGTCCGCAAATGGTAAAGCGTGGGCGTTTCCAGCGACCAGAGCCGGGGATGTTCAACTGTTCCTTGTTGCGCCAGTTCCTGCTCGCCGTCCGCCGGGACAGTTGCTAGGTTTGAGACTTCGGCCACCGCCTGATCGCGATCATCAAGCAGACGCGATACAATTTCGCATTCGGTCGGCACGGCACCGGCATTGGCAAGTTTAGTTTCAATGCGGATTTTGGCCGGCGCGGCGGTTCCGTCGGGGCCTGGCTCGGTCAGGTTGGCGGAAACAAACGTTCCCCACGGAGCTATGTGCAGTGGATTGGCAATGTTCAACCAGACATGCCGGTAGATACCGCCGCCCTCATACCACCAACCTTCATATTGCTTTGGATTTACATGAACCGCGAGGACGTTGTTGCCGCCGAAATTCGCCGTTTGACTGATGTCGTAACGGAATGAGGTGTAGCCGCTCTTGTGTTCACCAAGTTCCTTGCCATTCAGATAAACGGTGCTGTCACGATAAATGCCATCGAAGTCGAGCCACACAGCTTTGCCCGCCGCTGAAGCCGGCAATTTGAAAGACTTCCGATACCAGGCCGGCGGCGTGGGCAAGGAGCCGTGACCGGCATTGGCCGAGGCGGTAAAAGTCCCTTCGACAACATAGTCATGCGGCAGGTGGACCTGGCGCCAGCGCTGATCATCAAATTCGGCGGCGACGGGGTTAGCCTCGGATTTTGCGGGCGGGAGGCGACCCAATGTTACACTGGCGGTGATGCCGCCCGGTCCGTTGTTATTCTCCACCAGAACCGCCAAGGAATTTGAGCCGCCGGCTTCCCAGGCGTCATCCAATGGCACGTCAAAAGGTTCGCTCCACCCGACATGCCGTGCAACCTTCCGGCCATTGAGATAGACGGTGGCGTTGTCATCCACGGTTTCAAAGTGAATGACCCGCTGCGGTCCTGGCACTTCCGGAAGGGTTGCGCGAAACCACTGAAATCCAGTCCGGCCGTTAAAGGTGTCATCGCCGGATTTGGCGTCATGCCACGCCGGCCCCGAAGTGTCAACGGCCGCACCGGCATTCGCAACCTCATGACCGCCCTGGTCATCGGTTTTCCAGCGCCAGTTGACGATTTCAATTGTATTGGTCAGCCCGATTTCAGGAGCAAGTTGAAAACGCCAGCCCGCATCCATCAAGATGCGCTGACGGGACGCGGGAGCGGCGTGAAGACGGCTCGAATATCCCGGCAACACCATCGCCATTGCAGCGAGGATCAGGCAGGCCGTGCCACGAACAAGGTTGGCCGGGGCGGTAGTTGACCGGGTTGAATATGATTTCATAGCTTGAGATGGTTTGGTCTTAAACATTGGGTTTGCTTGACACCAATGGATTCAAAAGTTGCAGGAACGAACTCGTCCAGACTCGCTGGCCCTCGACCTTCATGGTCGTGGTTGTCGCTGGCGCGCGCCTGTCTGGTGGCAAGAACGCAGGGCGGCAACGGGGATTCATAAATACGATCATTAGAAATGCTCCGGTCGAAGTCAATCTTTTGTTGACTTCTGCTCGACTCACATAGTTGCTTGGATTTGTCCCGTTGGAAACAGTCCCGACTGCCCCCACTTTTTTTTGCCGGGACATCACCAGATGGGAGCGCGGCGTGCAATCAGGTCTGACAAAAACCTGAATCTAGCGGTTCCTGCTTATTTGTTCGTTTGCCTGCTGAATGGCATCAAGCTGCCAGCTTCGATCGTTGGTTGCATTCACGTTCCAGTCTTGCGCCTGGCCATCGAAGTCAAACACCCACAGCGCGGCGAGGGGCACACGATTGGTTTCAATTGCCGAGAGAATCTTGGCAAACATCATTTTCGACTTGCCGGTGGTTGCGCCGGACACACCAAATTCACCAACGAACAGTGGCTTTCTCTCCGCTTGCGCCACCGTCATCGCCTGGCCGAGCCGGCCTATGTCCGTTGCCAGATCATAACCGCGCACAGACAGGGTGTCCACGGGCGAAGGATTGTCGGCGGCGAGCATTTCGGCAAACTGCTCGCGCGAATCAGCCTGCCAGCTATTCGCCTTCTCTTGATGCCACGCGGAAACGCGCGGAAAGGCATTGCCGCTGACAATGATTCGCCGTGGATCGAGTTGCCGAACTTCGCGTGCGAATTCGCGTATGGCCACGCGAATGTCCGCGTGTGTGAGTTCATCTTCCGCAGAGCGATGCGCCGGAGTTCCGAGGCCTGGCACGACGGGCGGACGGTGTTCGGATGCATTTGGCAAATCTGCAAGCAGGTTGTATTCGTTCCCAAACTCCCAGCCCCAAATGGCGGGCGATTGCGCATAACGTGTTACGAGTTCGCGCGTGTATTCCCGCATGAATGCGATGGTGCGGCTGGCGGGGTCGCCCCAGCGGTTGCATGGCTCGCCGACGAGATCCGGCACGGTGCTCATATTCCAGAAGCAGGAAGGAATCAATCCGATTTGGTGACGTTCAGCGCTTTGAACGACGCCATCGAGCCGCGCGAAATATTCGGCACGATTCGTTTGGTAGAGTTCCCAGTCCTTGGGCCAGTAGCCGCCGGCCGAGAAACGCACAAACGGAATCCGCCTTGCCGCCAGTTCGCGAAAACCCACGTCGTAATTTGTCTCAGCAGTTTTGTTGAGCGTGCGCGCGAAAGCGTCGTAATAGTTGACGCCGATACCGTGAAAGGGGACTTCGTGCAAAGTGAGTTCGCCGCGTTTATCCATGCACAAGCCAGACATCGCCGCCGCCGGCAAAACAGTGCTGATGGAGAAAACGAGCACGGGCATTATTCTCATAGAATATGTGAACCTTGCGCCATGTCCGCCAGATTATTTTAAGGCGCTCGTTTCGCAACCAAAAAACGGATCGCAAAAATAGCAGACCGTGTATTTGAGCTTTTGCTTCAATGCCTCAGAAGCGAGCGCATGTCGAAAGCATTACAATCAAAAATGGGCCTGGCAGTCTAGTTACAGCGGACTGATGGTGATATAATCAATATTGACGCCACCGAAGCCACCCGTGAGTCTGACCACGTTCGTCGTGCCAGCTTGCAGCGGAACGGTCAGATATGATTCGCCAGTATAATTACTCCAGCCTCCCGTGGATGGTGTATTCAAGAACGAATAATCGGCACCGTTGACGGTTAATCGCAGTTTTGCATTGCTGGCTGCCGAATAGCGGATATTTATTGTAGCCTGGCCACCGCCGCCACCGCCGCTTACGTTATCAAACTGTAAATAGGAATTTTCCAGATGCAGATTTTGCACACATTTGCCGGCGGATGCAGCGCTGTCGTTCTCAACAGTGGCGCCATTTCCCACGGCAGCGCGTTCAGCCTCATATAGCACAGCGTTAGGACTTGGGGCCGGGGCTGGACCCACTGATGACACGCCGGATTTGGTCTGCACAACCTTCAGGATATTTCCATCGGCATCAAAATCCATTCGGTCAACACAAATTGACCTTAAATTGCCCTGACCGGATATGGATTTGTTGTGATAAAATGCATACCATTGACCTTTGTATTCCACCACCGATCCGTGGCTTGTGTCACAATCTGTCGGATCCAGATATATGCCTTTGTGCGTCCATGGCCCCAGCGGATTTAAGCTGGTTGCATATCTCATTCGATTGGCGCCTGGGTTATTGTCAGAATAGGTCATATAATATAATCCGTTGCGTTTGAACACCCAGGTCGCTTCATGGAAATCAACCAACCCTGACATGGTCTGGATGTCTCCATCCATCTCCATCATGTTGGATTTAAGCTTTCCACCTGCGCAAACACCCCCGCCGCCATAATATAGATAGGCCTGTCCATCGGCATCAACAAATACAGCCGGATCAATCATCGAATGGCCGCCAAGTCCTTGGATATAGCCAATGGATGTAAAACCGCTGGCCGGCTTGGTGCTGGTGGCAATCCCTATTTTCCAGGTCTGGTTCCAATCCGTGCCACTGGGATGCGGAAAATAGAAAAAATATTTGCCATCTTTAAACGCGCAATCGGGTGCCCACATAAACCCTCCTTCCGGTCTGCCCCAGGGAACCTGGCTCGCACGAAGAATCTCTCCTTCGTCCCGCCAATTCACCATGTCTTCCGTCGAATAAACATGATATCTATCCATTAAATCACAGCCTCGGGCTGGGTCAATATCGCGGGATGGATAAACATAAAGCCGGCCGTCTGACCACACATGAGCGGATGGGTCGGCGGTGTAAATGCTGGTTATGAACGGATTCGCTGCAATACAGGCCGCTGATATCACCAGAAATGCGCTGATGAATGTTACGGTTCCCAACAGCCCTTTCACCAAGGCTGCTGAAATGTTAATCGGGTCATTGATAGTCTTTAACATCTTATTGTATTTGGTTTTATTTGTCAGTGTTTTAGCCCGCTTTAAGCGCGATGGCAGAAATCCTGTTTATCTGTTTATGGCTCTTTTGGAAGCCAGCTTGAGCTTGCCTGTCTCAAGCTGGCTGTAAAAGTCTTGCGCGGCCATTTGTGACCGCCCGTGCTTTCCGGTCGTCCGCGCAATTCCAATTGATGATGTTGATTAAAAGCTTAACACGAGCAGAATATTACTCGCATAATCATGACTGAATCCATCCTCGAAATCGGGGATGGTTCCAGAAAATGAGATTCCAGCAGATTTAGGTAAATCACCCTGTCTGTGTTGGATGGGCTTTTTGCTTGTCTGTTGGAAAAGAAAAGCCAAAGATTGTTTGGAACCTAGACTTCGTCGTGTCAGCCTATGGCTGCTTCCATTGCCATTCTTTCAAAAAGATTAAACACAAGGCCGTGCTGCTCAACCATCGGTTTGAATGCCGATGGCCACCAGCGCATCACCACCGGTGAGAATCTTGCGTATGTTGTCGGCAGGCGCTTGGCGGCAGCGTCGAACCCTTAATGTGACAGCGGAACCTTGTCAGTGAAATCGGCGTTCAAGTCGAGCGCCGCTGTTTGCCGGAGGTCGCGTGAGGAGGCGCCAATTTGAACTTCGTATTGGCCGGCGTCCGCTTTCCATTGATGCCCGGGAGCGTCGAAATAGGCGAGCTCACGCGGCTGAATGGTGAAATGAACCGTCTTCGTTTCGCCGGGCTGCAACGCGACTTTGGAAAAGCCTTTCAGTTCGCGCACGGGCTTGTCAATTTTGGGATGAAGATCGTGGAGGTAAAGTTCCACCACTTCCGCGCCCGCCCGTTTGCCGGTGTTGGTGATGTCCACGTTGGCGGTGACGCTGCCATCCGGCGACAGTTGCGGCGCTGAAAGCTGGAGATGATCATAGCCAAAGGTGGAGTAGGACAAGCCGTAGCCGAAGGGAAACAGCGGTGGAATGCCAGCCTGGTCAAAATGGCGATAGCCGACATAGATGCCCTCGGCGTAATTGACCTCGCCGTTCTTGCCGGGGAAATTGCCGGCATCGGAATAGTCATCGCGGCTGGCGGCAAGCGTGTCAGGCAGCTTGCCGGACGGATTCACGTCGCCAAACAAAATGGCCGCCAGCGCGGTTCCCCCTTCCTGTCCGGGCAGCCAGCCTTCGACCACCGCCGGCACGGCGTCCAGCCAGTCTTTCATGGTGACGGGCGTCCCGTTGTTCAGCACCACGACGACGTTCTTATTGACGGCGGCAACCATGCGAATCAAGTCCGCCTGCTGGTCCGGCAAATCCATCGAAGGCCGGTCGTTGCCTTCGCCTTCCTGGCGCCGGGTGGAAACGCACACGATGGCCACGTCGGATTTTTTTGCGGCGGCGAGGACGTCGGCATAAGGCGCTTTTTGCGGCGTTTTCCAGTCGAGCTGGGCCAGGAAATCGCCGCCCGCCTGAAAGTATTCCACGCGCAAATCATAGGTTTTTCCCGTCTGCAAATCGGCCCGGCCGGAAACGGGCGTGGCCGCGCCTTCGGTCCAATGATCAATCAACAATTTTCCATCCAGAAAAACTCGGAAGCCGTCGTCACCGGTGAAGGTGAAGACATATTGGCCATTCGCGGGCGCAACCAGCTTGCCGGCCCAGCGCACGCTGAAATCAGACATCGGGAAACCGGGTGCGGGCGGCGTCGGGTTCTGCAAATCAATTTTTTCATCCACGCGCACCAGCGCCGGCGTTCCCTGCAAATTGCGGTTCTTAAAATACTCGGCTTGGAATCCGTGCCGCACGCTGTCGTCTGGCGTCGTGATGACAGAGGCGGGCAACGGCTCGCCGTCGGTTTTCGCCGTGGCAAAGAAAACGGCCGCGCCGCCGGCCTGGGCTTTGATGCCATCCAGCAGTTCAACCTTGTGCTGCGGCTGGACTTCCGGGCTGCCCAGCGCGTCAATTTGCAATTTATCCGCCGCTTCGCCGATGACGGCAATGGATTTTATCTGGCTGCGATCCAGCGGCAAAAGATGGCGCTGGTTTTTCAACAGGACGATGCCATTTTCCGCCACTTCCAAGGCGAGCTGCCGGTGGGCGGGTGAATTAACCTCTGTCGGATCGGGATGCATCGGTCCGTCCAGCAAACCGACGCGAATAATAGTGCGCAAAATACGGTGAACCGAGGCATCCACCGCCGCCTGCGTGACGGTGCCACCGGCCAGGGCGGCTTTGAGCTTGGACACGCTCATGTTGTCGCCCGTGGGCATTTCCAGATCATTGCCGGCCTGCACCACGGCGGTTTCATGAACTCCGCCCCAATCGGACATCACCAGACCATCAAAGCCCCAGCCTTTTTTTAACACATCGGTGAGCAGATACAAATTGGCGCTGGCGTGCGGGCCGTTGATTTTGTTGTAAGAACTCATCAACGCCCAAACCTTGCCCTCCTCGACGCCCGCCTGGAATGCCGGCAGATAGATTTCACGCAAGGCGCGTTCGCCGACGGCCACATTCACGTTGAAACGGTCGTTCTCCTCATTGTTGCAGGCAAAATGCTTGATGCACGCGGACACGCCGGTGCTTTGCACGCCTTGAATATACGAGACTGCCAGCCGAGCCGCGAGAAAGGGATCTTCGCTGAAATACTCGCCGTTGCGGCCGCCCAGCGGGGAGCGATGAATATTCACCGCCGGTCCCAGCAACACCTGCACGCCGGGACCTTTGTTGCGCGCTTCATCGCCAATGGCCTGTCCGACCTGCCGAATTAAATTAGTGTCCCACGTCGAAGCCATCAATACGCCGGCGGGGAAAGCCGTGGCCTGCCCCAAAGTGCCCTCCGGGCCGCCGCGCACACCCTGGCCGGCATCGGCCATCGCCATGGCCGGCACGCCCAGCCGGGGAATCGGCTGCGTGGTGAACCCCGTGCCGCCCAGCAACGCGAGTTTTTCATCCTGCGTCAGGCGGCCAAAAAGATCATCCACCCGCTGGTCCAAGGGTGTCGCTGCATCTTTATAGCCAGGCTCTTCCGCTCCGAGAACCGTGCCCTGGGCAAGCAGGCAGGAACTGATTGCGGCAATCAGGCCGCAGGTGGAAATCATGGGGCGACAGGCGGGCGATGTATTCACGGTTGAAAAAAGTTGTTCATTTAGACGACCACCGTTGGCTCACCGAATGAAACGATTCGCCTCTGGATTTCCAGATCTTAATTGGGATCGCTGGTTCCATTATAGTGACGCTTTGCGGTTGCTGACGAGAAAAATTCGCGTTGATCCAGAAGCTCTGGCGAGGAGAAATTTCCCATCCGTGCAGGAACGCCTGCCACTCAAAAAGATTTCTGTAAAAACAAACTTACTTCACGAATGTCAGCGGCATAACGACTCCGCTCAACCACCAGCGGACTGAAACAGCGATTATCGGGAACGCCTGAACCAGGTTGCCATCGAGAGACCGGAAACCCTCAATCATTTCTGACATTGCCCTAAAGACGCGAGATGGATGAATGGAGTCCTTCTCGTAATCAATTTTCAGAACAAACGATTCACCTTGTTCATTTTCTTGCACGTCTTTTTTGAGGTGTATTCCTTTTTCGCGGCGTCGGCCTTCATTCCCATTCAATCGTCCCCGGCGGCTTGCTGGTGATGTCGAGGACGCAGCGGTTCACGCCTTTCACCTCGTTGATGATGCGGCTCGCGAGTTTTTCCAGCAGGTCGTAAGGCAGCTTCACCCAGTCGGCGGTCATGCCGTCCTGCGATTCCACGGCGCGGATGGCGATGGTGTATTCGTAAGTCCGTTCATCGCCCATCACGCCCACGCTGCGCACCGGCAGCAGCACCGCGAAGCTCTGCCAAATCTTGTAATAAAGTCCGCTGGCTTTCATCTCTTCCACGACGATGGCGTCGGCGTTGCGCAAAATCTCGCAGCGCGCGGGCGTCACTTCGCCGAGGATGCGCACGGCGAGGCCGGGGCCGGGGAACGGCTGCCGCCAGACGATCTCTTTTGGCAGGCCGAGTTCCTCGCCGAGCAGCCGGACTTCGTCCTTGAACAAACATTTCAGCGGTTCGACGAGTAGAAACTTCATGTTCTTCGGCAAACCGCCGACGTTGTGATGGCTCTTGATGAGCGCGGCGGGATTGCCGCCAATCGGCACGGATTCAATGACGTCGGGATAAAGCGTGCCTTGCGCCAGGAACTTCGCCTTGCCGGCGCGCTGGGTCGCCGCCTGGAAAACTTCGATGAACGTCTTGCCGATGATCTTGCGTTTCTTCTCCGGGTCGGTGACGCCCTTGAGCCGATCCAGGAACAGCTTGGCGGAATTCTCGTATTGCAGCTTGAGTTTGAAATTGCGCCCGAAAACTTCCTGCACGACTTCGGCCTCGCGAGCGCGCAGCACGCCGTTGTTGACAAAAATACAGGTGAGCTGGTCGCCGATGGCCTTGTGCAGCAGCGCCGCCGCGACGCTCGAATCCACGCCGCCGCTCAAGCCTAGCACGACATGCTCCGGGCCGACCTGCGCGCGGATTTCTTCGACGGCCTGCTCGGCATAATGGCGCATCGTCCAGTCTTTGCCGCAGCCGCAGACGCCGTGGACAAAGTTGGAGATGATTTCCCTGCCGCGCGGCGTATGCACGACTTCGGGATGGAACTGCAGGCCGAAGAATTTCCGCTCGCGGTTTTCAATCGCCGCGAATTCGGAATTTTCCGTGACGGCGACAGGCTTGAAGCCGGCGGGAATTTTCGTGAGCTTGTCGCCGTGGGAATTCCAGACCTGCAGCGAGCGCGGCAGCTTGGCAAACAGCGCGCAGCTTGCATCCTTCACCGTCAGCGTGCCCTTGCCGTATTCGCGCTTCAGGCCTTTCTCGACCTTGCCGCCGAGGAACTGCGCGAACAGTTGCACGCCGAAGCAGACGCCCAGCACCGGCACGCCAAGCGAGAAAATATTCTTGTCCGGCAACGGCGCGTCCGGCGCATAAACGCTGGACGGCCCGCCGGACAAGATGATTCCGCTCGGCTTCATCGCCGCGATTTCCGTCGCGGGCGTGTTGAAGTGGACGATGACGGAATAGACGTTGCACTCGCGGACGCGCCGGGCGATGACCTGCGTGTATTGCGAGCCGAAATCCAGGATGACAATTTTTTCTGACATGACGAAAGCATGATTTTTCCCGCTGGCGTGACGCATGGCGAGCGAAAAATGATGAACCCGGGTCACGATGAGACTTTCCATTGCCACGCGGGGAAGTTTGGGTTACATAGCCCTATGAAATCAAACCGGCACGGCGGCTTTTCGCTGATTGAACTGCTCATCACGCTGGCGCTGATTCTCATTCTCACCACCATGATGTGGAGCTTCGGTTCGGCCAGCCGCCAGCGTTCGCAGAAAAAACTGTGCGCGGACAATCTGCAAAAAATTTATCTGGCGCTGCAGATTTACGCGAACGACTTCAAAGGCGCGCTGCCGCAAAACACCAACGCCGTCACTTCCGAGGAAGTCCTTGATCAGCTCGTGCCCAAATACACGGCGGACACTTCCATTTTCATCTGTCCCGGCGGCCGCGACGCGCAGATTTCCTCGGGCGAACCGCTCCGCAAACACAAAATCAGCTATGCCTATTTCATGGGCCGGCGGCTTGATCCGCCGCAAAATCCGCTGATGTCCGACCGGCAAGTGGACACGGAGCCGAAGTATCCGGGCGAATTTGTTTTTTCGCCAAATGGGAAACCGCCCGGCAACAACCACCACAAATATGGCGGCAATTTTCTTTTCTGCGACGGCAGCGTGCAGGACAGCCCGGCGCAACTGACGTTTTCGCTCGCCGCCGAGCCGGGTGTCGTGCTATTGAATCCCAAACCCTAGGCGCAAATGAAAATCCAATGTTCCTGCGGCGCGAAATTCGCCTTTGATGCCACGCCGGAAATGCTGCAAAACCCGGTGAAGTTCGTCTGTCCGAGCTGTGGCCAGGACTCGTCAGATTTTGTCAACGATCTCATCCGGCAGGAGTTTGGCGGACAAACCCCGCCGCCGCCCGTGGCCGCACGGACCGCTGCGCGCCTGAAAGTTTCGCTCGAAGACGCCCGCGCGCCGCAGCCGGAGACGGCACCCGCAGTTTCCAAATTTTGCTCCAAACATCCGCACGAGCGCGCCACGGGGAAATGCGCCGTCTGCCAGAAACCGATTTGCCCGAAGTGCCTGGAACTGTTCGGCTATTTTTGCTCGCCGTTGTGCAAAGGCAAGGCCGAGGCGCAAAACCTTGACGTGCCGGTCTATGCCGGACGCAAGGACGTGGTCGAGGCGAAATTCTGGCGCAAGACCGGTTTGATGATCGGCGCGATTTGCACGGTCATGCTTTTGGCGCTCGGCGCGTGGACTTGGTATGCGTGGTTTGGTTCCGTGCCGCACACTTATTTTTCCGTGCGTTTTGAGGATGCCGACCGCGCTTATTTCGGCCGTTCGCAACTTGTCGGCAAGGATCAGATTGTTTTTCTGCACGGCTGGACGCTGGCGCGTTACGATTTGAAAACCAAAAAACAAGTCTGGTCACTGGAACTCGTGACGAAACGGCAAATTGACGATGCAATCAAGGCGGCAAATGACGAGGATGCGCGGATGAACGAAGGCGATGGGTTTCATCACCACCGGAGCCAGGACGATATTGCCAGATTGGCGAAGCAAAGGTTGCAGGCGGAACTGTCATTGTGTGTTTCCGGCCAGAACATCTGGGTGGGCAGAGGCGACAGGCTCACGCATTACGACTGGGACAGCGGCAAGGCGCTGCGCGAAATCACGCTGCCGGAAAGCGGCGGCGAAGTGGTCGCGAACGGCGGCGAACTGCTGCTGCCCGGCGCGCAGTCCGTCACGCACATCAGCCTCGCCAGCGGCGATTCCCGCGTCGAACAATTTGGCGCGCCGGGCGCGGTGCCGCTGGCGTCCGTCCAGAATTCCGCGACCGGCGGATTGCCGGGCACGGGCGCGGACAACGGCCAGCCGCTTGATCCGCAGAAAGTCGAGGCGCAGGCGCAGAATTTGAATCTCCCCGCGCGGATCGCCCTGCCCGCGCTGCTCGGCAACGCCCAGCACGAGCAGCAACTGGAGGCCGCGCTCAAAGATGACCAGCCGCAGCGTCCGAAGAACGTTCAAACACCACCGGCGGGAACCGAAAGTTTCCAGATCGTTCCCGGAAAAATCGGTTTTGTGCAATTTTCCACGCGTCTGCTGGAAGAACGCATGGTCACCCGCTCGGCGATGAAAGCGCCGGGGAAATCGGTTTTCAACGGCGACCTGAACGCCACGAAGACGACCGAGGCGGCCAATGAAATCCTGAATGAAATACAGCGCAACAACGGCGGCGGCACCGTCACGGAGGACGAAAGCCGTTATCAGGTCACAGTGCATTTGCCCGATGCCGCCGGCACGTCCGACTGGACCGGAGAAGTCGTCGGGCCGCCGCAGTTGTTCGTTTTGAAAACGGTCAATGTGATTGCGGCGGGCAAGACTGTGATCGTCCTCGACAAGGCGAATAAAAGGCTCTGGCAGGCCGCGCTCACTTACAACCTCTCCGTCAGCGGCGGCGGATTTCCCGGCGCAACCTCGCAGTTCGGCGCAGGCCCGTGCGTGGAACACGGCGGCACGCTTTACGTTTTTGACCAGGCGGTGCTGGCGGCGTATGAATTGAACACCGGCAACGCGCGCTGGCGTCTGCCGTCCGTCGGCGTCGTCGGCCTGTTTTTTGACGACCAGGACAATGTTTATGTGAACACCACCACCGGCAATCCCGACGACATCAAGTATTCACGGCAGATTGACATTTCCCGAAAAACGGAGGCCGTGCTGTTCAAAGTGGATTCGAAGTCTGGCAGGACATTGTGGAGCATCAAGCCCGGCGGCTACATCTCATATCTGTCGGGGAAATTCATCTACACCGTCGAGTCCTATGATCCGAATCCCGCCGACGAAGAAGCGGCCAATGACCTGACCGCCGCGTTGCAAAAACCGCCCTACCTGCACATCGCGCGCATCCGGCCGGCGGACGGGCGGGTTTTGTGGGAACACACCCAGGAACGCGCGCCGATTGACACGCGCTTCAACGACAACTCCATCGAACTCATCTTCAAAAAAGAAGTGCAGGTGCTGCGCTACCTGGCGCTCTGAAAATTATTGTTTCACCATTTTCACCTCACCCTTGACCGCGTCGTAATCCAATCTATAGCCGAGGGGCGCCTCGGGGATTTGGGCGACGTATTTCGGCGTCAGCTCCGCCAGCGTCTTGGGATAACGCCCTTCCTGCACGTTGAACAATTGCAGCGCCTGGTTGAGATACGACACATCAATCGTCTTGTCCGCCGTCTTCTTCGCCTGCACCAAGGCGCCCAGATAATCCGCCGGACTGTTGCTTGCGGAAACCGCCGCCGCGTTGGTGCCTTGATTCTGCGAACTGGCGCCCTGGCCGCACCCCGCCAGCAAACCGGCGGCAAGCGTGAAAGCAAAACAGGCAGTTAAAATCTTCATGCCCGCAAGCTACGCCCAGCCCTGGAAATTTCAAAACTGAATTTCTGTGCGCATTTGGCACTTCCTGTGAAGCAAAGACATTGCGCCACCGGCTCGGGCGCAGACCGGATTAAATTCAAGCCGCCGCCGGAGGTCATGCGTTCCCACGGCAATTTCAGCGCCTGCGGGTTCCGAAACATCCCGTGTCTGCACGGCTACCGGGTCACTTTCAAATCGCCCGTGGCGGGGTCATAGGCGTATCTAAAGCCGGCCGGAGCGTCGGGAATTGTGGCGATGTATTTGGGCGCCAGTTCGTCCAGCGTCTTCGGGTAGTGCCCTTCCTGCGTGTTGAATTTCTGCACCGCCTGTTTCAATGCCGCCACTTTATCCGCCGGCGTGTTCATGGTGGCCTCCGCGCCCGGGCCCGTGGATTTGCCGCAGCCGGCCAGCAGCGCCGCGGCCATGATTGCAATGAAGATGGAGTAGAGTGCTTTCATGCCCGTATGATTACACGCCTGCGCGGGAAAATAAAAATAAATTATTTGCGTTTCCGGCGGCTAGAAATTTTGCGCCACCCGCTGGCGCGCCTGCCGGATCAGGCTTAAATCCCCAGCCAGATCGCCGAAGCGCAGGCTCATCGCGCCGCTCTGCTGCTGGCCGAGCAGTTCACCCGGCCCGCGCAGCTTCAAGTCCGCCTCCGCGATTTTGAAGCCGTCGTTCGTCGCCTCCAGGATTTTCAGCCGCGCCTGCGCCTCCGCATTTTGCGCGTCGGAAATCAAAACGCAAAAACTCTCGTGCACGCCGCGCCCGATGCGCCCGCGCAACTGGTGCAGCTGCGCCAGCCCGAAATGCTCCGCATTCTCGATCAGCATCACGCTCGCGTTCGGCACGTCCACGCCCACCTCGATCAGCGACGTGGCGACCAGCACCTGGATTCTGTTCGCCCGGAAATCCACCATCGTTTTTTCCTTTTCCGCCGGTTTTATTCTCCCGTGCAGCAATCCAACTTGAAAACCATTCAATGCGCGCCGGACGTTTTCAAATTCCTTCGTCACCGCCTTGATGTCCCGGTCCGTGTCCGCCACCTCGACGCGCGGACAAACAATGTAAGCCTGCCGGCCGCCGGAAATTTTTTCGCGGATGAACTCAAACACCTTCGGCAGCCTGTCCGTCATCCGCACAAAGGTTTTTATCCGGCCGCGTCCGGCGGGCAGTTCGTCAATCACCGAAACATCCAGGTCGCCGTAAAGCGTCAGCCCCAGCGTGCGCGGAATCGGCGTGGCCGTCATCACCAGCAGATGCGGATAATTGCCCTTGCGCACGAGCGTCTCGCGCTGCACCACGCCGAACTTGTGCTGTTCGTCAATGACCACCAGGCCGAGCCGGGGCAGCTCAAAACCCGCCGCGAACAAAGCGTGGGTTCCAACGAAGATGGAGGATGGAGGATCGAGGATGGACGGCTGGACGCGCTTGCCATTCTCCATCTTCAATCCGCCATCCTCGCCGCTCTTCCGGCCGCCCGTCTGCAATTCCACTTTCACGCCCAGCGGCTCGAACCATTTCGTAAAATTTCGGAAATGCTGCTCCGCCAGAATTTCCGTCGGCGCCATCAGCGCCACGTTGAAGCCGCTTTCCAGCGCCATCAGCGCCGAGCACGCCGCCACCACCGTCTTGCCGGAACCGACGTCGCCTTGCAGCAAACGCCGCATCGGATGCGCGCCGCCCAGGTCCGCGCGGATTTCGCGCAGCACGTTCGTCTGCGCGGCGGTGAGCTTGAAACCGAGCGCCGCCAGAAACGGTTTCATCAGCCGGTTGTCGCCGCCGCACAGCAGCGCCTTCGCGCTCGCCTCGAATTTTTTCCGGCGCGACTGGATTTGGAATTGCAGCGCCACGAACTCGTCCAGCGCCAGCCGCTGCCGCGCAACTTCCACGTCGGCCAGCTCCTCCGGGAATTGAATCATGCGGACGGCATTGGCCCGCGCGGGAAAAGCTTGCAAGTCGAGAGCGATGGCCGGCTCCGCGATTTCGCTTTCAAATTTTTCCAGCGCCCGCCAGACGAGCGTGCGCATCACGCGCGCCGTCAGGCCTTCCGTCAGCGGATGCACGGGCACGATGCGGTTGACGTGGATGAATTCATCCTCGCCCGGCTCGACCAGCTCGGTTTCCGGATGGTCAACCGTGCGCGGCTTGAGCGATTCCGGTTTGCCAAAAATCAGAAACTCGCGCCCGACGGCAAACCAGTCCTCCATCCACGGCTGCGCCTGCCACCAGCGGCAATGCAGCAGCGCCGATCCGTCATCAAACACGCACTCGAACATCGCCCGCGTGCCTTTTTTGAAGCGCTTGACGCCGGCGGCGACAATTTTCCCGCGCACCGTCGCGGCCTCCTTCAATTGCAAATCACGGATCGGCAGGAATTTTCTCCGGTCCTCGTAACGGCGCGGCTTGTGCAGCAGCAAATCCTCCACGGTGAAAATCCCCAGCCGCGCCAGCAGCCTGGCGCGCTCCCCGCCCACGCCCCAGACCGAGGCGACCGGCGCGACGAGCGGGGAAACGGTTTTTTCCGGCGACAACATTTGCCCGACGATACAAACGCCGGCATCAAATCTCAATCACGGTGATTAACCGCGAAACACACCAAACACGCGAAAAATCGGAGGGACGAGTTCCACGAGCCCCCAGCTTCCCGTTTCGTGTGTTTGGTGTATTTCGCGGTTAAAAGTCAGTAAACCAAAACCAGCACCGCCGCCGCCTGCGCCGACTTCACCACGTCCTCAAATACTTCATCCTTCGCATTCGGCTTTTTCAGTTTGGCGTCCACCTCCGGCACCGATTCCAAGAAAGCTCAGGAGCAGGCTGCTCTTCACCGCATGATTCACATTCTCCGGCAGCGACGACGGGGAAATGCAGAAGGCAGAAGGATGAATGCAGAATTGTCAGGCGGCGTGAACCGGTTGCGGTCCCGTTTCTTCATTCTTCATTCTGCCTTCTGCATTTGTTTTGAGCAAAGCCAAATCGTTTGCCGTATCCACCTTCTACATGGCCGCACTGAGTGCGGTCCAGTTCGATCCCATCCTCAAAGCCTTCTACACCCGCCGGCGGCTGGCAGGAAAAAAACAAAGGTCGCGCTGGTGGCCGCCATGCGCAAACCCGTCATCCTCATGAACCGCTTGTTGAAAAATCATCAATTCCAACTTGCAAACTAACACCGTTGCTCGGGCCCAATATCGCCGCCGGACTGTGCCCGTGCCGCGCGATCATCTCATCAATCCACTCCTTCTCCCGTCTCCCGCCGTCTTGGTTCTCTTTGGTCATGTCGTTCTTCTCTCATCTTTATGACCCGCACACAATCTTTCTGACACCCTCCGGCTCGAATCGGCTCGAACTCTTGCGGAAGTGGGTTTTAGAGGCAAATGCGGCCAATATTCCAGTGTCTGGCGATTATTGGTTAAAGAATGAAGCCGTTTCTTCAAAAGTCCGGCTCGAACCGCCTTTTGCGCGCTCAAACCTCGACCGTTTCCTTCAAAAAACCCTTTGACGCATTGGCGGAAACAACTGTCGCCGCGCGCAGCACGTCCGACGTTTCCGCCCAAGTTTTGAAATGGTGGAGCCAAGGAGGCTCGAACTCCTGACCTCCTGAATGCCATTCAGGCGCTCTACCAACTGAGCTATGACCCCATCCATGAAACAAGGCGTTAATTTAATTTTTTTGCGCCACAAGTCAAAACTTTTCGCCAACTGAAATGGATTGAACCGGCGCGGCAAAATTTCTAGCGTCTGGCGTGGCATACAAGCTCCGCATCGCGTTCCTCACGCACGAACCGTTTTATCCGCCGTCCGGCGGCGGTTCAGCGGAGGCCGTTTATCTGGTCCAGGAAATGGTCCGGCGCGGCCACGAAGTTCACGTCTTCGGCCCGCAGGTTGACGACGTGGAAAATGTGCGGAAAAAATTCGGCGTCAGACTTCATCAGTTCACCAGATGGCCGATGGGCCGTTACGCAAAGCTGCGCAATTTCAAATATCTGGCGTATCCGTTTTTCCTCGAACGCATGGTCGCCGCCGCCGCGCGCGAAATGAAATTCGATCTGCTTTTTTCGCAGCACGCCATTTCCGCCGTCGCCGCCGGGAAATTAAAAAAGCCGCTGGGCGTTCCGGTCGTGATGAACTTCCCCGACCTGCTCACCGGCTTCATGGAAACATGGCCGGGCTATGTCGCGCCCAAGCCGCTGGTCCATGCGCTCATGCGTTACGAAATGTCGCTGCCGGCGCGCTACGGCGTGGACGGCGTGTGCGCCATCTCCGATGAATTTGCCGGACGGCTTGCCGCGCGCGGTTATCCGCGCGAAAAAATCTGCCCGATTTATTACGGCTACGACGCGCAGGCGTTTCCACTGCGCGGGCAACTGCCGCCGGGCCAGCCGCCGGTCGTCGTCATGCACGGCTCGTTTGACGCGCATCATCTCGGCCAGATTGCGTTTGACGCCGTCAAGCTGGTCGCCGCGAAAAAGCCGGAAACGATTTTCCGTTTCGTCGGCCGGCGCACCGCCGGGCTGGAGAAATTCCTGCGCCGCGCGCAGACGATTTCCAGCTTCAAATTTGAGGCGACAGGATTTACGCCTTACGCTGAAGTTGCAAAACAACTCGCCAGCGCCAGCGTCGGCATCGTGCCTTACGAGGAATCCGCCGGGACGCACTGCGCGTTCGTCGCGAAGATAGTGGAATACGTCGCCACCGGCCTGCCGGCCGTCTGCACGCCGCTGAGAAGCGTCCGGGGCTATTTTCAAAACGATCCGCTGGTGAAATTTTCCGAATTCAGCGGCGAAGATTTCGGAAGGAAAGTTTTGTCGTGGCTGGAAGAACCGATTGCGAACTGGCAGCCGCACGCCGCCCAATCCGCCGCGCGCGTCAAAGCCGAACTCGACTGGCAGCCGCTTTGCCGCAAGGCGGTGGATTTTGCGGAGAAGATTTGTTCAGCCGCCCAGCCGCCAAACTGAAAATTATTCCGCCTCGTCCTTGAAAAGTTTTTCCACGAACCATCGGCTGCCGGCGATGAGCGCAAATCCAACGGCGAAAGGAACCAGATCCAAAAGCACAATCATCCAGTAGTGGGATGTATTTCCCATGCTGGTGAAAAGGCGGTTGTCGGAGGCGAACTGGAGCCAGCCGATGATGCCGTTTATCAGGCCCGGAATTCCGTGCGCAATCAACGACAGGCCGAGAATTTTGATGAGGACGCTGGCAAGCTGCTTGGGCTTCATGCGGCAATTTTCCTCCGAAAGCCGGTTTTGTCGAGCGCCAACTCAAGCCTTTCCGCGCTGCCGGTTCACTTCGTAAAGAAACACCGCCGCCGCCGCGCTGACGTTGAGCGAATCCACGTCGTTCGCCATCGGAATCGCCACCGCCTCGTCGCAGGCGGCCAGCACCGGCGCGGAAATGCCGTGGCCTTCGCTGCCAAGAACAACGCAGCAGTCGCCGGTGAAATCCGCCTGCGACAAAACCTGTTTGTCCGTGTGCGGATGCGCGGCGAGGCAGCGGATGCCGCGCGTCCGCAGCTCCCGCAGGGTTTGCACGAGACCCGGCGATTCCAGCACGGGCAGCTTGAAGATCGCGCCCATCGAATTGCGGACGGAGCGGCGCAGGAACGGGCTGCTGCACGTCTCGCCCACGATCAGCGCCTGCACGCCGAACGCCACGCAGTTGCGCATCAGCACGCCGATGTTTTCCGCGTTGGCCAGACCGTCCATTGCCGCGAAGAACTGCGGATGCGGGCTGGCGGCGAGAACTTTTTCCAGCGACCGCCGCGCGGGAATTTTCCCGATGGCCAGCACGCCCTGGTAAATCTCAAAGCCGACGAGTTCGTCCATCACCGCCCGTTCGCAGACGAAAACCGCGATCTCCTTCTCCGGTCGCGCGCGCAGCCGGGGCTCGAACTCGGCCAGCCGGGATTCCAGCAGCAGCACGGAGACGACGGTGAACTCGCTGTCCAGCAGCCGGTGCAGCACCTTGTCGCCTTCCACCACGAAGATGCCCAGCTTGGCATGCTCGGCGGACCGCTTGAGCGAGCGATACGGCGCGAGTTCGGGCCGGTCGAGCGAGGTGATTTTTTCAATACGGAGCATCCCGGAGATTTTGCGCGACCGCCCGGAAAAGGCCAGCCCGCAAACCGGCCCGGGCGGCGGGGTGGCTGACAATTTTCGCCCCCACCGCAGAAGTTCGCGCCGGGCCGACGGGAGTTTTTTTGGCCTTTGGGGCAACTTATTCAGCCGTTAAAAGAATTCTTTCAGCCTTCCAATGAACTTGTGCAGGGTCTGCGGCAACTTGTGCAACCTTCCAAAGAAATCTTTTGGAGTTCCCAGCAACTTGTTGGAACCTTCAAAGAATTCTCGCAGGCTTCCAAAGAAATGTTTTGGGGTTCCAACGAACTTGTTAAGCCTTCCAAAGAATTCTTTCGGAGTTCCGAGGAACTTGTTGAGGCTTCCAAACAATTCTTTCAAAGGTCCAAAGAAATATTTTGGACTCCCAAAGAACTTGTTGAGACACCCAAAGAAATCTTTTAACCATTCCTACAAACCGTGAAACCGCCCCAAAAGCCCACAAAATGGGCAAAACGCGCTTCAGAACCTCCAAAAACACCTTTGGCGGCCGAAAGAAAGCGGCAGGGGGCTGCCGCAGTCCAAGACGCTGCGCGTTGGCAATGACGTTTGGCAGGCACGGAGCGTTTTGGAGTGCTTCAGCCCGCTGGAGCTTTGGTCTGGGGTGGCGCGGGTGGCGGCCAAGATGCCGCTCCGACGGAGCTGGGGAAATGGGGGCGCGGCGGTGCTACAAATATGCCGCGCCTAGCGGCGCTGGAAACGGCGCGTTTGATATTCTCATAGATTAAATTTGCTCTAAAACTATTTTGATTCAAAGCACCAAAGTTTCACACGGCACATCCTGCGCGGCGATTTGCAGGTGGACGTGCGTGGCGCCGATTTTTTGGAGGCACGCGGACATGACGCGGTGGGCGAGTTCGGCCTTGTTGCACTCGCGGCTCAGGTGCGCGAGGTAAAGCTGCCGCAGCTCGGCGGACATGATTTGCGCGGCGGCCTCGGCGGCGGCCTCGTTGGACAGATGGCCGTGGCGGCCGAGGATGCGCTGCTTGAGGCTCCATGAACGGCGCGGACAATCCTGCAGCATTTTCACGTCGTGGTTGGATTCGAGCACGAGCACATTGGCGTGACGGATGCGATCCAGCACCAGCCTGGTGACGTGGCCGAGGTCGGTGGCAAAACCAAAATTGCCGGCGACGGTGTGCAGCAAATAGCCGACCGGGTCCTGCGCGTCGTGCGGAATGGAAAATGTTTCAACGCTCACGTCGCCAATTTCAAACCCGCCACCGGTGTCAAACAGCCGCCAGTCAATTTTGGCCTTGATGCTGTCGGTGCTGTCGAAGCCGTTGAGCGCGGGATTTTTTCTGCTCGCCCATTTGGTTTTGAACGCCCAGACGGTGGCGTCCTGCGTGGCGCGGTTGCAATAAACCGGGATGTGGAATTTGTCCGCCATGCCGAGCAGTCCGCTGATGTGGTCGGAATGTTCGTGGGTGATCAGGATGGCGGTGAGATTTTCCGGCGTGCGGCCGATGCTGGCGAGGCGTTTGCGGATTTGCAGCGGGGAAAAACCGGCGTCCACGAGCACGCGGGCCTCGGCGGTTTCCAGGTAGGCGCAGTTGCCGGAGGAACCGCTGCCGAGAATGGTAAATTTGACAGACACGGATTGAAGTTAAAGCGGAAAGCGGAAAGCGGAAAGCGGAAAGCGGAAAGCACGCGGGCAAATTTATTTGGCAAGGCGGCGAGCTTAATCCGGGCTTAACCTTGGTTCCGGTAGATTAGAACAATGATTAAGATCAGAATCAAGGCCAAGCGGCGGCAAATTGACTTGGTCGGGAAATGCGATACTTTGTTTGACTATCGCTTGTGAAATGTGGAACGCGGCCTGCTGCTATGTTCCGAAAGTGAAATCAGACTGAATCATGCTGTGCAAAAAAGGCTTTTGGCTGGTTTTTGGCGTGCTGGGCCTGCTCGGCGCGCTGGGGAACTGTCCTGTTTTTGGCGCGGGCTGGAAAGCTTTGCCAGGACATGTGCCCCGCGAGCTGTCAGGACTGGCGGTCCAAGGGCGGCTGCCGGCGACGAACCAATTGCGGCTGGCGATCGGCCTGCCATTGCGCGATCCGGCGGGACTGGATGATTTTCTCGCGCAAGTTTGTGACCCGGCCAGCCCCAATTACCGGCATTATCTCACGCCGGAGGCATTTGCCGCCCGCTTCGGTCCGACGGAAGCTGATTATGCGGCGGTCAAGGATTTTGCGCGAAAGAGCGGCCTGACCGTCACTGCCACCTACAGCAACCGGCTGGTGCTGGACGTGGCCGGCCCGGCGGCGGCGGTGGAAAATGCGTTTCATGTCTCCCTGCACATTTACCGGCATCCGACCGAAGCGCGCGATTTTTATGCCCCGGACACCGAGCCGATGGTGGATGCCGCGCTGCCGGTGGTGGACATCAGCGGGCTGAACAATTTCCAACGGCCTCATCCGAAAAGTTTCAAACTTTCAACGGCCCGGCAGGAAAAAACCGCGCCCAAAGGCGGTTCCGGCTCAGGTGGCAGCTACATGGGCGGTGATTTTCGCGCGGCTTATGCTCCCGGCGTGACATTGCGCGGTTCGGGACAAATTGTCGGGCTGGTGGAGTTTGACAGTTATTATGCGAGCGACATTGCCAGCTACGAAAGCCAGAGCGGTTATACCAACGTGCCGCTGGCCAATGTTCTGCTCAACGGCGTCAGCGGCACCCCCGGTTTCAGCGGTCAAGGTGCCGACGCGATCGGCGAGGTGTCCTTGGACATCGAAATGGCGATTGCCATGGCTCCGGCGCTGGCCCAGGTGATCGTTTACGAGGGAAGCCAGCAAAACAGCATTTTGAGTCAAATCATCACCGACAACCAGGCCAGGCAGGTGAGTTGTTCCTGGGGCTGGGGTGCCGGGCCGAACACGACGACCGACAACCTGTTCAAGCAAATGGCCGCGCAGGGACAGTCGTTTTTTAACGCCTCCGGCGACAGCGATGCGTTTACCACCGGGGCAAGCTCGGTCAATGGCGTTGACAACCCATCCCTGGCCAATGCGCCAGCCAGTTGCCCCTACATCACGCAGGTTGGTGGAACCGCGCTGACGATGAACGGCACGGCGGCTTCCTACGCCTCGGAAACCGTTTGGAATTGGGGGCTGGACCAAGGCAGCTATGTGGGCAGCAGCGGCGGCATCAGTTCGCATTACGCCATTCCGACCTGGCAGACCAACATCAACATGCCCGGCCGGGGAGGCTCGGCGAGTTTTCGGAACATACCCGACGTGGCGCTGACGGCGGATAATGTCTGGGTCATTTATGACAACAATCTATCTGCGGTTTTTGGCGGCACGAGCTGCGCCGCGCCGCTGTGGGCGGGCTTCACGGCGCTGGTCAACCAGCAGGAAACGGCCTTGGGCCAGCCACCGGCCGGTTTCATCAATCCAGCCATCTATGCCATTGCTGCGGGGCCAAGCTACGGCGCATGTTTCCATGACGTCACGACCGGCAACAATTTTTGGAGCAGCAGTCCCAGCCTGTTCTCGGCCGCGACCGGTTACGACCTTTGCACCGGCCTGGGAACACCGGCCGGACAAGGTTTGATCAATGCGCTTGCCAGCAGCCCGGATGCGCTCGTTATTTTGCCCAAAACGGGTGCTGCCACGGGTGTGGCCGGCGGGCCGTTCAGTCTCGTGTCGGGAAATTTTCTGCTGACCAACGCCGGCAGCTCCGCGCTGACATGGTCGCTGGTCAGCACGTCGGCATGGCTCAACATTTCCGCAACCAACGGCACGCTGGCGGCTTCGGCTGCCAGCAATCTCACCGCCAGCCTCACGGCCACCGCCAGCAATCTGGCGGTGGGAACTTATTCGGCGGCTCTGATCTTTTCCAACTGGACCACTCAAGTGGCGCAACTCGGACAGTTCACGCTGCAAGTCAACCAGCCGTTGGCTGTCTTGCCGACGAACGGGTTTACGGCGGCGGCACCGGTGGGCGGCGTGTTTGGCGCGGTTTCGCAAAATTTTTCATTGACCAATCAAAGCGGCGATTCGCTGACCTGGAGCCTCATCAACACTTCGTCCTGGCTGAACGCTTCGGCGACGGGCGGCGCCTTGGCGGGCGGCGGCCAGACGTTCCTGACGTTCAGCCTGACGGCGGCGGCGAATAGCCTGGCCGCCGGCGTTTACCCGGCAAACGTGCTGATCACCAACGGCACCGGCATCGCGGCCGTGCTGCCATTCACAATCAGCGCGGGCCAGCCGCTCGTGGCGAACGGCGGCTTCGAGACCGGCGACTTCACCGGCTGGACAGAAACGGGCGGCACGAGTTTCATGGCGGTCACCCGCACCGCCAGTTATGTTCATTCGGGAACGTATGGCGCGGAACTTGGCCCCTTTCGTGCATTAAGTTATCTTTCCCAGAATCTGGCGACAACGCCGGGGAGCAGTTATCTGCTTTCCTGCTGGCTGGCGAATCCGAAGAGCGGCACGCCGAACCAGTTTCTCGTGCAATGGAACGGCACGCCGATTTTCAGCCAGGCGAACCTTCCGGTGCTGGCCTGGACCAATCTGCAATTTTTGGTCGCCGCCACCGCCACCACCACGCCGCTGCAATTTGGTTTTGAGAACGACCCGGCTTATTTTGGCTTTGACGATGTCAGCGTGACGCCGGTGGCTCCGATCTTCTTCCGGTCCACGGTGAAATCAGCCGACAATTTTCAGCTCGCTTGGAATTCCACTCCCGGCGTCGCCTATCAAGTCCAATACACAACCAATCTGCTCCAGGCCAGCTGGATCAATCTGGGCGGCACCATCACCGCCCAAACCAACACGCTGACCATGACCGACACGAACGCCTTCCAATCTTCGGTCCAGCGGTTTTACCGGCTGCTGGTGCAGCCGTAAATCAAACGCGGCGAGGTTTTAGGATGCACTAATCTGGTCTGGATTTGATAAAATTAAAAATGCCCGGTTCCAAAACATCATTGCTGGTCTGGTTGTTCTCATTCTGCCTGGCAACCGCCGGTTTCAGCGCGGAACCGGGCCGGAAGCTTCTACCCGGTCATGTTCCGGCGGTGGTGGCGCATTTGGCGTCCGTCGGCCGGCTGTCCGCGACGAATGCTCTGTTGCTCGCCATCGGCCTGCCGTTGCGGAATCAAGACCAGCTCGAGGAACTGCTCCGGCAGCTTTACAACCCGCGCAGCACCAATTTTCACAAATTTCTCCAGCCGGCGGAGTTCACCGCAAGATTTAGCCCGACGGAAGAAGATTATGCCGCCGTAGTAAAATTTGCCGAGTCTAACGGATTGAAGATGGTTGGCACATCTCCAAACCGCACGGTGCTGGACGTGGAAGGCGGCGTGGCGGACGTCGAGCAGGCGTTTCAAGTCACGTTGCGGAAGTATCGGCATCCGGCGGAGGCACGGGATTTTTTTGCACCGGACGCCGAACCGTCGGTGCCGACCAATCTGCCGGCGGCGGACGTGTGGGGCTTGAGCGATTTCGCACTGCCCAGGCCGCTGGTCCACCCGGTTGATCCGCTGAAAGCCGCGCCATTAAACTACAACGGCTCGGGCTCGGGCGGGACTTATCAAGGCGGCGATTTCCGCAACGCCTACGCGGCGGGTTCCGGTCTGACCGGCGCGGGACAGATCGTCGCCGTGGCCGAATTTGACGCTTATTATCCAAGCGACATCACCAGCTACGAGACGCAGTGCGGTTATGCCGATGTGCCGCTGCAAAATATCACAAACGGCGTCAGCGGCGTGCCCGGCTACAGCGGCCAGGCCAACGCGGTGGCCGAGGTGTCTTTGGACATTGAGCTGGCCATCGCCATGGCTCCGGGATTGTCCAAGCTGATGGTTTATGAAGGCAGTTCGCCCTACACGGTTTTGAACAAAATCGCCACCGACAACGCCGCCAAACAGATCAGTTGTTCCTGGGCTTGGGGCAGAGGACCGACGCATAACTGGCTCCGGGGGCGTGGAATTTCAACCTTGGATTCCATCTTGAGCCAGATGGCCGCGCAAGGGCAGTCCTTCTTCCAGTCCTCCGGTGACTCCGATGCCTACACTGGCAGCCAGACGTTGAATTCTTCCAGCGGACCGATTCCAGTGGACAGCATATATATCACCAGCGTCGGCGGAACCAGTCTGACGATGAACGGACCCGGCGCGTCCTGGTCTTCGGAAACCGTTTGGAATTGGGGCAACAACAGCGGGTCCGGCGGCGGCATCAGTCCCAATTACACCATTCCTTGGTGGCAGACCAATGTGAGCATGACGGCCAATTCCGGCTCCACGCTCTACCGGAACATCCCGGACGTGGCGATGACGGCGGATGCGGTGCAGGTGGTCTATAACAACAGCAGTTCCGGCGCCTTTGGCGGCACGAGTTGCGCGGCGCCGTTATGGGCGGGTTTCACTGCGCTGGTCAACCAGCAGTCGGTCACGGCGGGGGGAACGACCGTTGGTTTTTTGAACCCGGCGCTTTACGTCATCGCCGCCGGTGCCAATTACACGAATTGTTTTCATGACATCACCACCGGCAACAACATCGGCACCAACACGGCAGGATTGTTCAATGCCGTCACCAACTATGATCTCGCCACCGGTCTCGGCACGCCGAACGGAACGAACCTGATCAACGCCCTTGCCCCGCTCAATTTCCCATCCTTCCTGACGCAACCGTCAAGCCAGACCGTGACCAATGGCACCAGTCTCATTCTCAGCGCCAGCATCAGCGGCCAAACGCCCTTAAGCTGCCAATGGCTGTTCAATGGAACAAACTTGCCGGCCGATGGGAACATTTCCGGCACCGCGAGCAACGTTTTATCCATTACGTCGGCGACGACAGACAACTCCGGCGGTTACCGTCTCGTCGTGACCAACAGCTACGGTTCCGCGACCAGCAGCGTTGCCATTTTGAATGTCGGATTCGCCCCTGGAATTTCCACGCAGCCGGCTGACGCAACAATTCTTGCCGGCAACAGCGCTGTGTTCAGCGTCGCCGCCAGTGGCTCGCCGCCGCTGGTTTATCAATGGATGGAAAATGGAACCAACATATTCGACGGCCCGGGAATTTCCGGCGCGACGAGCAATGTCCTCACGCTCACCGCCGTCACCGCCAGCAGCAGCGGCAACTACAGTTTATCCGTGACAAACATTTTTGGCGCGGTCACCAGCAGCGGCGCGGCCATGACGGTCGTGCTGCCGCCGTCCATCACCAGTTCATCGCTCACCAGCCGCACCCTCCAATGTGGCAGCAACAATGTGACCTTCGCCCTCACCGTTTCGGGAACGCCGCCGCTGAGTTATCAATGGAGTCTCGACGGCGTGACGGCGGTCAATGCGACCAATTCCAGTTTTTCGCTGATCAACCTCCACCTGCCAGACCACCTTGTTACTGTGGCCGTCACCAATCTTTACGCCAGCCTCACCAGCAACGCGGTGCTGACGGTTGAAGACACCCTCGCGCCAGCCATCACGCTCAACGGAAGCAATCCACTTTTCGTTGAACTCGGCGACGTGTTCACCGACCCCGGCGCGACGGCGGCTGACCTTTGCGCCGGCGCAGTCGGAGTGATTGCCAGCGGCTTCGTCAATACCAACACGGTCGGAACAAACACGCTTGCTTACACCGCCGACGACGGCAATGGCAACACCAGCACGGTCACGCGCACCGTCATCGTGCGGGACACCACGCCGCCGACGATCTTGTGGAGCTTCACCAGCCTGGTTTTGGCGGCGGACACGAATTGCAGCGCCGTCATGCCGGACGTGACCGGAACAAATTTCCTCCTGGCAGCCGATCTGTCCGGCGCGCTGGCCGTTTCACAAACCCCGACGAACAGCACGGTTTTACCGCTTGGCACGAACACAGTGGTCCTGACCGTATCGGACATTTTCAGCAACACCGCTTACACGACAAATCAAATTGTCGTTCAGGATCAAACCCCGCCGGTAATTTCAGGCCAGCCACAAAGCCAGACCAACAGCACCGGGGCGGCGGCGAATTTCGGCGTCGTCGCGACCGCCTGCACCCCGCTGTCTTTCCAATGGTATTTCAGCGGCGCTGTGCTGGCCGCGCAAACCAACAGCACGCTCGTGCTGCCCAATGTCAATCCGGCGGCGGCGGGAAATTATTCTGTTGTCGCCACCGCCGCCGGCGGCTCCAGCACCAGCTCGGTCGCAACGCTGACGGTGAATCTTCTGACATCAACCCTCGCGCTCGGGTCGTCCGAAAATCCGTCCGGCTTCAATGACGGCGTGAATTTCTTCGCCGCCATCACCCCGGCAAATGCCACCGGCGCAGTCCAATTTTTGACCAACGGCGCGGCCTTCGATTCTGAAACGCTCCTGGCTGGACAAGCGGTCAGCACGAATCTTTCTTCGCTGCCGCGCGGCACAAATGTGGTCACCGCCATTTATTCCGGCGATGCGAACGACCTGCCCACGACCAACCTGCTTCTGCAAATCGTCACCAACCATCCGCCGGCGGCGGTTCCGGCGCTTTACACCAACGCCCTTGATGCTCCGCTGACCATTGCCATCAGCAGTCTTGCCACAAACTGGAGCGACGCGGACGGCGATGTCGTTTCGCTCGCCGATGTCGGCGTCAGCACCAACGGGATTACGCTGACCAACAATGGTCTGGCGTTGGTCTATTTCAATCCCAACAACGTTGCCGACCAGTTCACCTGCACCATTACGGATGGCTGGGGCGGCACCAATTTTCAGACCGTCTTCATCGAGCCTGCGCCGGTGCCCGATTCCATGCCGCTCACCATCAGCGTCGTCGCGGCGGGTAATGGCACCCTGGCTTTGAGCCTCGGTGGAACGCCCGGCAGCACCTGTATTTTGGAGGCAACGGGTGATTTGCTTGCGCCCGGCGGCTGGCAGCCTGTCGCCACCAACATTCTTGACAGCACCGGTATCTGGCAGTTCAACGACACGCAGGCCACAGATTTCACGCAACGGTTCTACCGGCTCAAACTCGCGCAATGATTTTTGGCAAGACAGCGTCTTCGAGAGCCGCTTGCCCGGTGCTTCAAAAAAATGCAAGCTGGCCGCGTGAATGAACTGCTCCAGCGCGTTGAAAGCGAAATCCAGAACCGCCGTCTGTTTGCGCGCGGGCAAAAGATCCTCGTCGCGGTTTCCGGCGGCGTGGATTCCATGGTTTTGCTTCATGTTCTGAGCGCGCTCGCCCAAAAGCGCCGTTGGAAAATTTTCGTCGCGCATTTCAATCATCAGTTGCGCGGCCGCGCCAGTGACGCCGATGAAAAGCTGGTCCGCGCGACCGCTGAAAAAATGTCGCTGCCGGTTTTCACGGAACGCCGCCCCGTCGCCGGCTTTGCCGCGCAGTCGAAAATCTCGGTGGAGATGGCCGCGCGGAAACTGCGCCATGAGTTTTTTGCGCGCGTGGCGCGGCGGCAAAAAATCTCCGCCGTTGCGCTGGCGCACCAGGCCGATGACCAGGTGGAGCTTTTCTTTTTGCGGCTGCTGCGCGGTGCGGGCGGCGAAGGGCTGGCAGGAATGAAGTGGCGTGCGCCGTCGCCCGCCGGCAAAAAAATCGCCCTCAGCCGTCCGCTGCTCGGTTTTTCGAAAACCGAAATTCTTGAATTTGCGCACGCTCACAAAATCCTGTTCCGTGACGATGCCACCAATTTCTCCAAGGATTTTCTCCGCAACCGGATTCGCAACGAGCTGCTGCCGCTGCTGCAAAAACATTACCAGCCGGGGCTGGCGAAAACCGTTTTGCGGCTGATGGAAATCACCGGTGCAGAAGCCGAATTTGCCGGTGACGCCGCGCGGCGCTGGCGGCGTGGTATCGCCACCCCGTCGCCTTCGTCGCCGCCCAAGCAGCCGCCGGCCTTCAACCTTTTGCCGGCCGCCGTTCAGCGGAAGGTTTTACAGCAGCAGCTGGTCGAACGCGGCGTGATTTCGGATTTTGAACTGGTCGAGCGGCTTCGCCACTCGCCGGGAAGGCTGGTGAGCCTCAATTCCAGTTTGTCCGCCGCGCGCGACGCGACCGGGCAAATCAGGCTGCGGGAGCATTTTGCAAACAAGTTCAACGCGGATGAGCTGAAATTAAAATTGCAAGGCAGGGCGGGGCGGACGGCGTTTGGCGGCTGGAAGTTCCGCTGGCAGATCCGGCCGCAGCAGAAATTTGCGCTTCCCAAAAGACGCGCCGGCGGCGAATTTTTTGACGCGGACAAAGTCGGCGGAGAAATTGTCTTGCGGCACTGGCGCGCGGGCGACCGGTTTCAACCCATCGGCTTGAAGTCGGCGGCGAAGCTGCAAAATTTGTTTGTGAACGCGAAAATCCCGGCGGCACGGCGGCGGGAGTTGATTCTGGCGGCGACGGCCGGCGGGGAGGTTTTCTGGGTGGAGGGCCTGCGCATCGGCGAGCGCTTCAAATTATTGCCCGACACCAGGCGGAAACTGGCCTGGAACTGGTCAAAATTGGCTGTTTAATTCGCTTTACAGGATGCATGTGAATAACTAGGCTCTTTCACTCATTTAATTATGGAAGCGAAGACAAAGACGATTGAATCATTTAAGACGCACGCCAAGGACACCGGTTCGGCGGACGTGCAGATTGCGCTGCTCACGGAGCGCATCAACCATTTGACCGAGCATTTGCAGGGCAACAAGAAGGATCACAGCTCCCGCCGCGGGCTGCTGATGATGGTCGGCCAGCGCCGCCGCCTGCTCGATTACCTGCAAAGCATTGACTTGAGCCGTTACCAGACGGTCACCAAAAAGCTCAAGCTGCGCCACTGAAGTTTTCGGAAGGCGCGGTTTTTTCTACTTCAGGCCAGCCTTCCGTTCTGGAATTTTGCGGTCCACGCGAACTGCCGGATTCCTCAACCAACAAAGCTCGCGTAGAAAGTTCCGCCGCCTTCGGGAAATTTCATTCAGCTCCGAACTTTTTTCGGGGTTCACTGAAGTTCCTCTGGGGGTGGCGGCCAGAAAGTTATGTCACATAAAATCACCGCCGCCATCGGCGACAAGCAGATCATCATTGAATCCGGCAAGCTGGCCAAACAGGCCGACGGTGCCGTCACCGTGCAGCTCGGCGAGACGATTGTCATCGTTGCCGCCGTGGCCGCCACCAAGGCCAAGGAAGGCCAGGACTTTTTTCCGCTCACCGTGGACTACCGAGAAAAGGCCGCCGCCGCCGGAAAATTCCCCGGCGGCTACTTCAAACGCGAGGGCCGGCCGACCGAAAAGGAAATTCTCACCTGCCGGCTCACCGACCGCCCGATCCGCCCGCTCTTTCCGAAGGGCTGGTATAACGAAGTCCAGGTCCAGACCGTGCTGTTGAGCGCGGATGGCGAGAACGACCCGGATATTCTGAGCATCGTCGGTGCCAGCGCGTCGCTTATGGTCAGCGACATTCCGTGGGCCGGGCCGCTCGGCGCCGTGCGCGTCGGCCGCATCAACGGCAAGTTCATCGCCAACCCGACCCATTCCGAACAGTCCCAGAGCGATCTCGACCTCGTTTACGTCGGCAACGAAAAGGACATCGTCATGTATGAAGGCGCGGCCAAGGAAATTTCCGAGGCTGACTTCAACGCCGCGTTGAAATATGCGCAGGAGGTCATCCAGCCGCAAATCGCCGCGCAAAAGGAACTTGCCGCGAAAGTCGGCAAGAAGAAGCGCGAAATCACGCTGAAGATTGTCCCCGACGAAATTCTGGCCGAAGCCAAGGCGCTCGCCGGCGACCGTTTCATTCCCGCCCTGCTCACGCCCGGCAAGCTCAACCGCGAAAACGCCTGCAAGGCGATTCAGGATGAAGTCGGCACGAAGCTCGTCGCCAAATTTGGCGCGGAGAAAGTCACCGAGTTCGTCATCAACGACGCGTTTTATTACATCCAAAAGGAAGCCGTCCGCAAACTGATCCTCGAAAGCGGCAAGCGGCTCGACGGCCGTAACTTTGAGCAGATCCGTCCGATCACCAGCGAAGTGGGCATTCTCCCGCGTGCGCACGGTTCGGCGATTTTCGCCCGCGGCGAAACCCAGGCGGTCACGCTCGCCACGCTCGGCACCGGCGACGACACGCAGGAATTTGATTCCTACACCGGCGGCGAGAGCACCAAGCGGTTCATCCTGCACTACAACTTCCCGAATTTCTCCGTCGGCGAAACCGGCCGCATCAGCGGACCGGGCCGGCGCGAAATCGGCCACGGCGCGCTCGCCGAGCGTTCCATCGAGCCGATGATTCCGCTCGCCACGTATCCCTACGCCGTGCGCGTCACGAGCGAAATCATGGAATCCAACGGTTCCACCTCGATGGCGTCCGTCTGCGGCGGCACGCTCGCGCTGCTGGATGCGGGCGTCCCGATGATTCGTCCGGTGGCCGGCATCAGCGTCGGCATCTGCACCGAATACAGCGGCAAGGAAATTTCCAAATACCAGCTCCTCACTGACATCATCGGCTGGGAAGACGCATATTGCGACATGGACTGCAAAATTGCCGGCACGGAAAAAGGCATCACCGGCTTCCAGCTCGACCTGAAGCTGAAAGGCCTGCCCCACGCGATCATGGCCGAGGCCGTGGAAAAAGCCCGCGTCGCGCGCCTGTTCATCCTCGGTGAAATGGCAAAAACCATCGCCGCGCCGCGCAAGGACATCAGCAAATACGCCCCGCGCATCACTGTGCTCAAGATCAACCCGGAGAAAATCGGCGCGATCATCGGACCCGGCGGCAAAAACATCAAGCGCCTCGTCGAGGAGTCCGGCTGCGAGATTGACATCGAGGACGATGGCTCCGTCAACATTTTCTCCGTCTCGGCGGAGGGCATGAAGATTGCCGTGGACGCCATCAGCGGCATGACTTCCGAAGCGGAGATCGGCAAGATTTATCGCGGCAAGGTCGTCACCGTGAAGGAATTCGGCGCTTTCGTCGAGTTTCTGCCCGGCAAGGACGGCCTGGTGCATATCAGCGAACTCGCCAACTTCCGTGTGAAGAAGACCGAGGACATCGTGAAAGTCGGCGACGACATCACCGTGAAATGCCTCGGCGTGGACGAAAAAGGCCGCGTCCGCCTCTCGCGCAAGGCCGCGATGGAAGACCGCGACAAGGAAGCGGCGGCGGAACAGCCCAAGGTCTAATCTGCCGGAAACAATTCAAGGCGCGGACGTGCAACCGTCCGCGCTTTTTCGTTTTCAGAAATTTGCCAAGGCAGATTGCAACCTGTTTTGGCGTTAGCAATCCACCAGCTTCAATTGAGCGTCAATCTAAATCGTGGTTCCCAAACTCTCACAAATCGTCTTGCCCCTGATTTTAATTCGTGCAAAGTATGTGCCGCTGCAATTATATTACAGCAATTGTAGAACCCGTGGAAACGACCGCCATTTGCCGCCGGTTGAGAGGTGATTGGCCTTTTCCCACTTGTGACATGCAAATCATTAGTTTGCATTAGTTCGGCGCTTTAATGGCGGGGGGATACAATGGTGAAATAAAGCATCGTTTCTAGACGTGTCAAGTGCTTGATTTTAATGGCTTTGGTAGGTTACCCAAGTGGCCAACGGGGGCAGACTGTAAATCTGCTGGCTATGCCTTCGATGGTTCGAATCCATCACCTACCACCACTCTTTTTCAGCCGGGGGAAAAGTGGTTTATACCCAGTAAAAACAATAGATTTATGTGTTTTCAAGTTTTCACCATTTGCGCTTCCATGCTCTTGCTGTCCCTTGCCTGCTTTTGCAAAACGATGTTCACAAATATAGCAAAAGGATAGCAAGTCAAACCCAGCAGACTAATAGTCTGCTTCTATTCGGCGAATCGTGGAGTCCAGACATCTGAGGTAGTCTGTCAAGCGTTTGGCAAAAGTTATTCACATGGGATGGGGTCCGGGAGATAGCGTGATTTTTTCCGCCGCAGCGATTCCAAATAAATGTCTTCTTGATAGC
>Ga0181520_10001518_pt1 | contig 46858 bp, 41 predicted proteins | sample PEATcosm2014_Bin_29_FD_132451 | JGI IMG/M metagenome (GOLD analysis project Ga0181520, IMG submission 132451) | Peatland microbial communities from MTU Mesocosm Facility, Houghton, MI, USA - PEATcosm2014_Bin02_30_metaG | ecosystem: Environmental > Terrestrial > Soil > Wetlands > Peat | place... | reverse complement strand
TGCGAAATCAATATGTATCCGAACGGATAGGTGCGCAGGTACTCTTCGAGCCAGTTGCGCGTCTCCAAGTCCAGGTGGTTCGTGGGCTCGTCCAGCAGCAGCAGGTTGGGCTTGGCCAGCAGCAGCTTGGCCAGCGCAATGCGCATCTGCCAGCCGCCGCTGAACTCATCCGTCTGCCGCGTCCAATCTTCTTTGCCAAAGCCCAGCCCGGTCAGCACGCCGCCCACCTGCGCGTCCAGCGCGTAGCCGTCCAGCGCATGAAAGCGCTCTTGCAGCATCGAGTAGCGCTCGGCGGCGGCCTCATACTCCGCGCCCTGGTGGTCCAGCACAGAGAGCTGCCCCGCCAGCCGTTCGACCTCGCTGGTCATCTCGCGCAGCTCGTCAAAGACCGTCAGGCACTCTTCGAAGACCGAGCGCCCGGCGAGCGCCAGCCCCTCCTGCGGAAGGTAGCCGATGCTCATGCCGCGCGTCTGCTGCACCTGCCCGTAGTCCAGCGACTCCTGCCCGCAGAGCACCTTCATCAGCGTCGATTTGCCGGTGCCATTGGCGCCCACCAGCGCCGTCTTCTCCCGCGCCCGGATCAGCCAATTGGCCTCCAGGAACAAGACCCGCGGTCCATACCGCTTGCCGGCATTTTGCAGTGAGAGCATCTGCTCCTATTTTCGCAGACCACTCCTGAGGAATGGCCGGAGAAAAAAAGAGCTCCGGAATGCCTTCGTCGGCCAGAACCGAGTCTCTGAGAGTAAAATACCCGTGATAGTCAGGACTGACCGCAAACGTCCTGAATTTTTTTTCACTCCGGCGTTTTGCAACCGTTTTTGTTGATCGGTTTGCAGCCGGTTTTAGGAGAAGCTAGCGACATGAAATTTCAGAAGTTGAGTATCTTTTCTCTCAAGTTTCAATTGAAATCAACCCATTTCCTGGTTGTGTTGATTTTGAGCTTACCGCTTGTTTGCAGCCTGCACGGCCAGGCAGTCGCCGGGAGCGCGCCCGCCGCCGATACCAGCGCAACACCACCCTCCCTGAACGCTACGGTGGACGAAGTCCCTCTTGAGTTGACGGTGCAGGATAAAAAGCACAGGCCTGTCCTCGATCTCAAGCCCGAGGAGATCTCCGTCACCGACAACGATTCTCCCGTCAAGCTTTCCGCCTTTCGTCTGGTCAAAAGCGATCCCAGCACAGAACATGTTGTGACGTTGGTATTCGACGATTTTAGTGGAGTCATGGCGAAGAATGCGCGCGATGTCGCCACAAAGGTTATCCAGCTTTTTTCTGCCAAGGGGTATCGATTCGCTGTGCTGAACTTCGATCAGCGTATGCGTTTGGTTCAGGGTTTCACGGCGGATCGGGGTTCCGGTTCCCTTGGTTCGGGCGAGGTCGGTCAAGCCATTGTCGCGATCACCGACAAATCAGAAGCCACCCGGACCGCTGCCGTGGACAAGGCAGAAAAGGATCTGATCGCGGTGGCGCAGACCGGCGCAGACGTCTCCGGAAAGCATTTCAACCTTACAGATAGAGCCCTCGATCAGACCTTGCTGGCGGCGCTCGAAGAGACGCAGCACATCATTCGCGACCAGCATGCCCGGCTGAATCTCGCCGGCCTGATGGCTCTGATCCGTTCCCAGCAAAAGCTCACTCAGCGCAAGACCCTCATCTACTTCACTCAAAACGAGGTGATGGATTCCGCCGCCAAAGAGATGGTCCACTCGATCGCTGGAGCGGCCGCCCGCGCCGATGTCAGCGTCTATACCTTCGATATGGATACCCTGCATAACCAGAGTGGCGGATCACAAGACGCCCAGATTCTCGGCATCATGCACAACAATCCAAATCCGGTGAGCGTTGGCCCAGCCACTGCCACTCAGGCGAACCATCCCACTGGACCGCAGGCCCCCCGCGATGAGGGAGCTTTGGACAGTCAGGCGGAAGCCTACAGTTCGTCTGGGGCGATTAAGAACCCTATTGCGGATCTCTCCCATGATACTGGCGGTTTGTATATCGATGCCCAGGAAGGCTTGAACAAGCCGCTGCAGCAGATGCTCGAGGATATCACTACCTATTACGAAGCCACGTATGTCTCTCCGGTCAAGGAATACGACGGCTCATTTCATACCATCGCGATCAAATCAACCCGCCCCGGCATTCAAATTCATACCCGTTCCGGCTATTTTGCGCTGCCTCCCGGCGCTGAATCCGGCATCCGTCCCTTTGAAGTTCCATTGCTGAATCTCTTTGCGCAGGCGCAACTGCCTTCTGATTTCAACTTCAAAGCCTCCATCCTGTGCTTTGGCGACACCCCCAACGGCAACGCCAACGCGCTGGTGGTCGAGGTTCCGCTTACTGAATTGGAGATTAAGGACGACACCCACAGCAACATCTCCACCGCTCACATTGCCTTCGTGGCTGAGATCAAAGACAGCACCGGCACGCTGATGGAGCATTTTGGCGAGGATTTCAGTCAGAAGAGTTCGGTCGAAAAGGACGCCAGGGACAAATTTGCAGTTCTGACCATGCAGCGCCACTTCGTAGCCCTTCCCGGCAAATACACGCTGAACGTCGCAGTTGTCGATCTGAACAATCAGAAGCAGAGTGCGCAGCGCATCAGCTTCGAGATTCCTCCGGTAGCTTCCACTCCATCATTGGGCGACATTGTCCTGGTGCGCAAATTGGATGCCATTCATGATGATTCCGACCCTTTGGATCCAATGCACTTTGAAAATGCTCAAGTTACGGCCAATCTCTCCAACCTTGCCGTACAAAGTGGCAAGCCACTTTCCCTGTTTTTGATGCTGCATCCCGACCCGCTGGCATTCGATCCACCCAAACTGCAAATGGAGGTCAGCCTCAACAGCCGCCCCGGCCATGCCGTCGATGTGCCATTGCATAACAACCTCAAAGGCAAAGCCGTTCCTTATTTGGCAACGCTCGGCAACGGCAACCTTCCCTCAGGCCACTACGAAGTCAAGGCCACAATCTCCCAAGGCGGAAAATCAGCCTCGCAGACAATCTCGTTTTTTGTGCTTGGCAGCGCCCCAACAACAGACGCGAGTTCTGCCTCCGCGCCGTCCGCGGAGAATCTCAAGGCATCGGAGATCGATCCCTACAAGGCCGGCCTGCTGGCCATTGCCGTCCCTACTAACCCCGTTCCTCCGCCCTCGCAAAAGGAGATCGATTCCTACCTTGCGGACGCCACGGCGCGCGCCATCAGCTATGCCGATTCCCTGCCCAACATCATCTGCATTCAGATCACCAATCGCCTCATCGATTTAACCGCGACCGGAAACTGGAAGCAGCGCGACACCATTACGGAGTCGCTCAGTTATGTCGACAAGGTTGAAACTCACAAGACTTTGGAAGTGGATGGAAACCCCGTCAGTGAAGATCGCGAAACCATGCGCGGCACACTTTCTTCCGGTGAATTTGGCGCCATCCTGAAGAAGATCTTTGTCTCCACCTCCAAAACCGAATTCCATTGGAAGGAAACCGATACACTGGGCAACGGAACTGTGCAAGTCTTTGAGTATAAAGTCTCCAAAGACACCTCTGCCTTCCAGATTTCCGACCGGAATAATCAGGAGATTACAGTCGGCTTCCACGGCCTGGTCTTCATTGACACCGCCACCGGCAGCATTCGCCGCGTCACCTTGGTGGCCGACGATATTCCGCCGACCTTCTTTATTCACGCCACTTCAATGGCCGTGGATTACGACACCGTGCTGATTGGCTCTCACGACTATTTAGTGCCGGTCAGCTCCGAGGTCAGCGTTCTGCAGGGTAAGCACGTGGCAGCCAAGAACAACATCGTCTTCAGAAACTATCGGCGTTTTGGCTCCACGGCAAAGATCATCGCGGTCCCGGATGACCACAAAGCAAACTGATTCTTTGCTTCCATCTTCCGCTCCAGCGAAGCTGCCTGCGAGAGATTAAATTGTAGCGCCGGCCTCCCGGTCGGCCGAGCGTGGACCGTATGGTCCACGCTCGTTTCTTATCAAAATCATTTGTGGAGGCAATATGAAAGTTCTTTTCATCGGCGGAACCGGAAATATCAGCACGGCGGTGACCGCTTTGGCGGCCGGGCGGGGTATTGAGTTGACGCTGTTGCGCCGCGGTCAAAGCGAGGCCCATCTGCCGGAGAGTGTTCGCACCATCACCGCCGACATTCACGACGAAGCAGCCGCAAACAAGGCTCTGGGCAATCAGACCTTCGACGCCGTGGTGGACTGGATCGCCTTCACCCCTGACCACATCGAGCGCGACATCCGCCTCTTTCGCAATCGCACACACCAGTTCATCTTTATCAGTTCGGCCAGCGCTTATCAAAAGCCGTCCACGCATTACCTGATCACCGAATCGACGCCCCTCGCCAATCCTCACTGGCAGTATTCGCGGGACAAAATCGCCTGTGAAGAACGCCTGATGAAGGCCTACCGCGAAGAGGGCTTTCCCATCACCATTGTGCGCCCCTCGCACACCTACGGCGACACGCAGATCGCGCTGGCTGTCAATCCCTGGCAACGTTCCTGGACGGCGGTCGAGCGCATGCGGCAAGGCAAAAAAGTCATCGTCCCAGGCGACGGTTCATCGCTTTGGGTTCTGACGCACAACACCGACTTTGCCGAGGGATTTGTCGGCCTGCTCGGCCATCCTCAGGCCATCGGCCATGCCTTCCATATCACCAGTGACGAGGCGTTAAGCTGGGATCAGATCTATCGGATCACCGCGCAGGCGGCGGGCGTCGAGGCGCGGATCATTCACATTCCGTCGGATTTTCTCAGCGCCTGCCAGCCGGATTATGTGGGGGAACTGACCGGCGACAAAGCGGTCAGCGTGGTCTTTGACAACAGCAAGATCAAGCGCTTTGTTCCCGGCTATTGCGCCAAAACTCCCCTGGTGCGCGGCGTCCAAAAGACCATCACCTGGTTCGATGCCGATCCGCGGCGCAAGCTGATCGATGAAGCCGCCAACCAAGCCTGGGACAAGATTATCGCCGCTTACGAAGATGGGCTGGGCAAAGCGTTGCGCGGCTAGCGGCGCTTTCCAGCCCACTCCAGATAGCTTTGGAAATCCGGTTCGCCCGGCATTTTGATTTCGAATTTCCCGCTCAACGTGCCGTCGACAATTTCGTAGCTCAAGCGGTACTGCGGTCCTGGCTGGGCCGGATCGGATAGAAACATCACAGAGTTAGGCGTCGGCGCCGTGACCTCATAGTGGATAACGTGGCCTTCGTTGTCGAAGTAGATGGCTTGCAGCGCGCCGCCATTGGTTGCCGGATAAATGTAGAGAAGATCGCTGTGCTGACAATCAAAATCCTCCGGCGCAAGGCAGGCGCCGCTGCGCGTGTGGCGTGCCAGGATATGCTCGCGCAGTTCAAAGCGGAAGGTGTAACCGGCCGATGCTTTGGCTTGCGCAATGCCGCCCGTCGTCTTTGCCTCCCAGGAGCCAATCAGAAAGCGCACCCCAAGCCAGGGATCTGGAGTGGCAGGAGCGGGCGTTGCTGCGGATGGCGGCTTTGTAGACGGCGGTGGCGCGGCTTGTTGAGAGAAGCCTGCGCCTGACGTCCATAGAATCAGAAGAATCAGAAACAAAAGACGAGATTTCATCTTCAAAGTCTACACTTTTTTGAAAACGATTCCGGCTTGAGGGCCTGGGTGAGCCACCGGCGCCCTTCCCGCTTTTGAACGCCGACTACAATAATGGAAGATGCCGCATCTTTCCGCACTTCCTCTATTCATGGACTGGCACTGGCTTTGGCTCTCCGTGGCTTCTTTTCTGGCTGGGGTACTGAACGCCGTTGCTGGAGGTGGTTCTTTTTTGTCCTTTCCCGCAATACTTGGGATGAGGATTCTGCCCGTTCAGGCCAACGCCACAAATACGGTGGCCGTCTGGCCAGGCCAGCTTACTTCGGTCGCCGCCTACCGAGGAGAGATTTTCAAGAATCCACGCTTCGCCCTGCGGATGGCCGCCGCCGGACTGCTTGGCGGCACGGCTGGCGCTTTTGTACTTCTCAACACGCCGCAGATGACCTTTCTGCATCTGGTGCCCTGGTTGCTTCTTTCGGCGGCTTCTATCTTTGCTCTCAGCGGTCCGGTCTCACGCTGGTTGGAGAGGCGCAAACAAGCAGGAGCCGCGCAACGCCCTCCCGCGCAAGGATTGGCCGTTTTTCTCGCGATCACTGCCGTCTGCTTTTATATCGGCTACTTTGGCGCGGGCGCCGGATTTCTGATCATCACCGTTCTATCGCTCTTTGGCTACCAGGATCTTCATCAGATCAATGCCTTTAAGGTTGCCGCAACCACTCTAGCCAACGGCATTGCCTGCATTATATTTGCCGTGAGCGGGCAGGTTGTTTGGCGCTACTGCCTGCTGGCCATGCTCGCCTGCGCCATCGGCGGCTATGCTTCAGCAAGCCTGGCGCGGCGTATTCCTCAAGCTTTTTTGCGAGGCCTGGTTGTTCTCATCGGGCTGTCCATGGCCGCTTGGTTCTTTCTGCATCAGTCATGATGAGCGGCCACTGTAAACTGATCTCATGAGCCACGAAGGCATTCGCATCACCCGCAAGGAAGACGAGAATGATGAAGTTCAGCCCCTGCCCCGCATAAGCGTGACGCCAGAGAAGGTCCGCGTGCTCTTGACCGAAGGCAAAGGTCTGGAGATCGATTGGGTCGATGGTCACCGCAGTGCCTGGAGCTTTCCCTGGCTGCGCGATGCCTGTCCCTGCGCTACCTGCGTTGAAGAGCGCAAGCAGGACGGTCGCAAGGTCGGCCAGCCCAAGGCAAAGCCCGCGGCCGTTCTGCCCATGTACACCCCGCCCGCCAAGCCCGCCAGCGCCCACGCCGTGGGCCGGTATGCCATTCAGTTCAACTGGCAAGACGGCCACTCAGGCGGAATCTACTCCTGGGATTATCTGCGCCGTGTTTGCCAGTGCCCCGAATGTACCTTTTACAGCGAGCAGACAGTCGGAGCACCCAATTAATTTTTGATACTCATCCGTCGTTGATTGTTACTCTCTTTGAAGGACCATCAAATGTAGTGCATTGCTAAGGAACCTCTGAATAAGTTGATGTTTTGAAAGGCCACGTCTTCAGTCGTGTCTCCATGAGCCTTCGGCCCACTCAAGAGGATAAATACACATCTGCGGCATTCGCCCCGGAGGGGCGACATGAGAATAGCCCAGTGTGGAGCGCAGCGGAACCCTGGGTAGGATACAGAGATACGTGTACTAGCCCCGGAGGGGCGACCGAAATTCCCCAAAGATTCTAAAGGAGATAGGCCGCGTTTTCGACCGTGCCGCAAGTGCAGGCTTTGTATCAGGGCACGACTTCAGTCGTGCCGCAAAACAATGATAATAAAGAACGGGGCTTTAGCCCCCGAGGGAATCTTTGCTGCAAAGAAAGAAATAAATCAGAAGTTCACTAAAGCAACAGAGCCCCAGCTAGCCCGCGCCGTAGGCGCAGAGTTAATTAGCCCACCGCTTCAACGGGGTCCCCAAGAAACGATCTTTGTTTCTTGGGGTGGTAAAGGTGGGGAAGGAACACCAAGAAGGTCACCGGAGTCCCGTAGGGACGGCGCCTCTGGAGCCCCGGCAGAGCCGCGTGATCTCCCGATGGATTAGAGGAAAGTCTCTAGAAACGAAAAGCCCCCGCCAGATCACCTCAAGAGTGGCAGGGGCTTTTCTATTTTTCTGAATCGAAGGATCAGATGCGCATCGGCATGAGCACGTAGCGGTACTTGTACTCGGCGTCCGGATCCTCTGGGCGCAACTGGCCGGCGGACTGCGAGTCTTTGAATTCGAGGCGAACCTCGCCTTCGTTGCTCAAAGCCTTCAGAAATTCAAGTATGTAGGCAGAATTGAAGCCAACCGAGATCGGATCGTTCGCATACGGCGTGTCGATCACATCGTCGCTCTCTCCCGATTCGTTGGAGTTGGCGCTCAGCTTGAGTTCGTTACTCTCCAAGCGCAAGCGGATGGCTCCCGAGCGGTCGTCGGCAAACTGGGAGACGCGTTCGATTGCCGCCGCCAGCTCGCTCGAGCGAACCACCGCGAACTTGTTGTTGTCGCGCGGCATGACTGCCTCGAAGTTGGGAAACTGGCCGGTAAGCTTGCGCGTGCTGAGCGTCCGATGGCCGATACGGAAGAAGAGCGTGTGCTCGTCATCGGCAAATTCCACCTTCTCGGCTTCGGTGTTCGAGAGCAACTGTTGCAGCTCCTGCAACGCCTTGCGCGGAATGAGAACGCGCTTCTCGCCGCTGATGCCTTCCAGAATCTCATTGGGTTTTTCGACATACGCCAGCCGATGGCCGTCGGTAGCAACCATAGCCAGCGATTCAGCTTTTATCACAAGCAAGGCGCCGTTGAGCGTGTAGCGTGATTCTTCGCTCGAGATGGCGAAGATGGTGCGGTTGATAAGCGTTTTCAATGCCGGAGAAGAGATGGTCGTGATAGCCACCGAGGGGAACTCGGGAACTTGAGGATAATTGGCACGAGCCATGCCAACCATCTTGGAATTCGAGCGGCCGGAACGAATCTGCACCCAGTGGTTATCCAAAAGTTTGATCGAAATCTCGCCCTCAGGAAGCAGCTTGACGTAGTCGTAGAGCTTGCGAGCAGGAATGGTGCAAGCTCCTGGCTTTTTCACCTTCGCCGATGCGCTCGTGCGAATCGCTTGATCGAGATCCGTCGCGGTAATATTCAAACGTTCGCCGTCAGCTTCAATCAAAAAATTAGAAAGAATGGGAATGGTCGTCTTGCGCTCAACAACGCTTTGAGTCGCGGTCAGCTCTTTGACAAGATCCTGGCGGGTTACGGTAATTTCCATTGCTGCCCCCGGCGCGTTCGGCTTCTCAATTTCATTTTCAACGTTTGGCATGAACAAATCCTCGTGAGTGCTGCGAGAGAAAAGGCTTTGGAAGCAGAATCCGCGCTGGCCACACTGTACAACATCTTGCCGCCAGACGGAAGAGGTTTCTTTTCTTCTTCTTGATTGTATTCATCTTGGCCATGGCGCGCTCGTGGAAAACCCGGTTGCAATTCTGGATTACGCAGCCGCAATCAGGCGATACTTTCGCGCCTAAAAAATGGAGCGAGAGGTTGTGGGTTCAAGAAACGTGCAAAGGAAAGTACGGTACGGAAGAGGGTTGAAATATGGGTATAGATAAAGAAAAAGACAGTAACCCTAACCGTTGTGGCAGGAAAAGTGGAAATTATGCTTAAGTGATTCAAAAAGAAATCTTTAACCATGTGCTCGGTTTTCTAAATCGTGGCTGTGGATTTGAGGGATTTTGGATAACCTTGGCGACTGATGCTTCAGCGTACTCTCTTTTCCACGCCTTTCACAGGAGGAGTGTATCGGGCTGTGTAAAGAGTGCTTCTTGTGTGTAAAGAGGGTCCGAAGATACGAATGATCGGGGGTTCAGGAGATCTGGAATTGCACATCGAGAGAGGCTTCTTGACGGCCAGACCCTGCGGCTTTGGACGCGAGAGCTTGAATTGAAGTTTGGCGGGAAAGGCATTCCCGGCTCCGAAAAAGGAGAGTAAGGCTTCCCAATTCAGTAATATACATTGCTGTTGAGATGCGATTCAAGGTTGCTTTCTGGCTTCGCGAGATTAGACTCTCAAAATGAGGTGGAATTATGGGAATCGACATCGGTCGATTGGAAGATCAATTGATGCAGATGTCAGCCGAGGGATCGCCTGGCCAGGAGTTTTGTGAGGCTATTTCCGAGTTGGCCCGCACAGGCAGATTTTCACAATTGAAAGATGTGCTTCCCGATATTGTCTACAATGAGCTTCTGGCTCGGTATCGGCAGGATGAAGCCGCGTTTATCGGTGGATGGAAGAGATTGGCGCAAGAGATGCGGCAAGGCTTCATTCAGCATGCGCGGCAGCGATTGACTTCATTGACCAGGTTGCAGCAGGCGGGAAATGGAAGTGCCACGCCGGCCTGGCAAGAGATTCAAAGGGCGTTGGATGGGCAGCAGAATGACCTGCTGCGGACGGCTTTCGCTCTCGAATTGTTGGAATTGGTGGAACCTGCCGTCCAGCGCGCGACTCATTTGCGAGAGTGCGTGGTTGCGGCAGCCAGTTCGGAGGATGCCGACAGGTATCTGGATGAGGCCACACGCTGCTATTTTCTGGGCATGTTTACCGCCTGTGCGGTCATGTGCCGTTCCGTGCTCGAGGAGGCGATCAAACAAAAGCTGCCGACTGGCCTGAACCGCCAGGTGCGTACTCGCTATAGGAATACCGCCACTCTGGGTAATCTTTTGCACGAGGTGAACAACAACTTTCAAATGACCGGTTTTGATTACGATTTTCCGCGTGTGGCGAACCAGGTGAATGATCTGGGAAAAAAGGCAGTCCATCAGGGGCTTTTGTCTGAAGATGAAGCGCGCAGTTGTTTGCAGAGTGCGCGCGAGGCGCTTCAATTGCTGCTGAGCAAGTGATTCCTTTCAAGCAAGGTATGGATCAAACTCTTATACTAGTCTTTCAATGTCTTATCATGCCGCCATTCAATCCCTGTTCGGAATGACCCCAGAACTGCACACCAACCCCGGTCAGCCGAGGAGAAAGTTCTCTCTGGAGGAATTCGGCATTTTTCTTCAAGCGCTAGGAGACCCGCAGAAGCTCTTTCCATCCGTGCTGATCGCCGGAACCAACGGAAAAGGCTCGACGGCAGCTACCCTGGCCTCCATTTTGAACGCTTCCGGGGTGCGTGCCGGTTTATATACATCCCCGCACCTGCAGCGGGTGAATGAGCGTATCACAATTGGAATCAATCAGATAGGCGATGACGATTTTGCGCATCTCTATTTTCGAGCATACGATGTTGCGCAAACGTTGGTTGAAGCAAAAAGACTGCCCCAGTTCCCCAGCTTTTTTGAGATTTTGACGGCGCAGGCAATGCTCTACTTTGCCGAGCAGAAGGTTGAACTGGCTGTGCTTGAGGTTGGGATGGGTGGCCGGCTGGACGCAACCAACCTGGTTGATCCGCTTTTCTCCGTAATCACCGACATTTCACTCGATCATACAGAGTGGCTTGGTTCCACACTGGCGGCAATTACCAAAGAGAAGGCGGGGATTTTACGGCCAGGGAAGACATTGATTACATTGCCGCAGAATCTTGAGGTGAATGAAACGCTCAGTTCAATTGCAAAAGAGTTGGGCGTGAACTCAGTCGATGCGTCCGTCTGGATGCCCGTGGGAGGTTGCCCGGATCAGGTTCATCCCTCTGTTACGGTATTGGGTGCTTCGGTTGAGGTTGCTTCGCCGTTGCAAGGGGATCATCAGCGAAGGAATGTTGCATTGGCAATCGCAGCGGCCGTCGAATTGGCCAAGGAGCACGGATTTTCCGTCACCGCGGAATCGATTCAAGAAGGCGTCAGGAAAACTTGCTGGCCAGGACGGTTGGAACGCTTTGTGAAAGACGGAGTAGAGTGGATTCTGGATGTGGCGCATAATCCGGCAGGAGCTGAGGCGCTCCAATCAGCGCTCTCCAAAATCCTTGCGGAAAGTAACGTTAAGATACTTGTTTTCAGTTGTTTAAGAGATAAGCCATTGCGGCAAATCGCGCACATTCTCTTTCCTATTTTTGATCAAGTGATCTTGGCGCCGATTCATTCCACTCGCGCAACAAATATGGAAGATTTAGAGGCTGCGGCTTTGGAGACTGGCACGCCGACGGTATCCGCCGCTTCTGTTGAACAGGCGCTCGCGTTGGCAAGCGAGCGCGCAAAGGGCGGTTGTGTCGTTGTTTCCGGTTCCGTCTATCTGGTTGGTGAGATCCGTTCGCTTTTGCAGGATGGAGGGATTGGATGATTCGAGTGCGCCCTGACCCTCTGCCATGGCTCTATCGCTGGCGAACCGATCTGATTCAGACCCCGCTTTTTGGCTTGATTACCGCTTTTTTTGGAAGCATCGCGCTGGCGATTTCTCTTTTCGAAAGAAGCGGCAATCTCCAGCATCGCATTGCGCGGATTTGGGCAGGTGGCTGCGTTTGGGCTTCCGGCTCCAAACTGAGGCTCGTTGGAGCAGAGAACCTGCATCGATGCGAAGTTGCGGTCTACGCTTCCAACCACACTTCGTACATGGATACACCAGTGATCTTCTCCTCTCTGCCATTTCAGTTTCGTATCCTTGCGCGCCGTGAGTTGTGGCGTATACCATTCATAGGGTGGTATTTAGATCGGTCTGGTCAGATGCCGATCGATACCGATAACCCGCGCGCTACCCTTTCCAGCCTGGGCACAGCCACAAAGGCTCTGCGCTCCAAAATGCCTCTGTTTGTCTTTCCCGAGGGCCGGCGTACCGCGGGTGGAGAATTGCAGTCCTTTCTTTCTGGAGCTGCCTATCTGGCCATTCGCGCTCAGGTTCCGCTTGTGCCGATGGCCTTGCGTGGTGTCTTCGATTTGTTGCCCATGCATGCCAGGCATTTCTTTCCAGGCGAGCTGACGCTGAGTATCGGAAGGCCGATCGAGACGAAAGGAATGAGCTTGCGGCAAATGGATGAACTGACCGCGCGCTTGCGAGTCGCCATCGTAGAACTGCTGGAAACTGCGAACGAGTCGGCTACGAAAGAGAGACGGATTGCCGATGAATGTACCGTCGTTTGAGTCTCCGCTTCTGGCCACTATCGCAACCAACGCTTTTATGATTACACTGTTGCTGCTATGTGTGTTCATATTGCAATCCCGGAACCTACTGGACAAGACACTGAATATAATCAGCGCTCCTTGCCTCCCTACCTTGCAGCGTTGCGCTCCGCCGGCGCTACACCGATTCTTGTTCCGCTTCATGAGCGGCAAGACCGAGTGGCTCGCCTGCTTTCCAGCGTGCAAGGGATCATGCTGCCCGGAAGCCGATACGATGTTGACCCTCAACGATACGGTGAGCTTCCAATCCCAGCCTGTGGTGAGGTTGATCCCGCCCGCGCGGCAGTCGATGAACTTCTGCTTCAAGATGCCTTTAGCCTCCATAAGCCAATTTTGGCCATCTGTCAGGGTGTGCAGAGTCTGAACGTTTGGCTGAATGGATCTTTGATTCGAGATTTGAAAACTGAGGTCAATCACCGGCCGGGACGGGAAGTCTTAGAGGCGCACCCGGTCCAAATAACGCCGGGAACCAGACTCTTCGGATTGCTGAGCCGTGAGAGCGCGTCCAATCCTTTTGTGAATTCCAGCCACCATCAGGCCATTCGCCAGGTGGGTGACGGGCTAATGGTCAGCGCAGTCTCTCCGGACGATGACGTCATCGAGGCAGTGGAGCTCTACTCTCGGGAGCATTTTGTGCTCGGCGTTCAATGGCATCCTGAGCGCAGCTACACCCATAGCGCATTTTCACGCGCCATCTTCGCGGCGTTTGTCGAGGCAGCCGCAGTGTGGCAACCAAGGCGGATCGCCGAGTCGGTAGTCTCCGCATGAGCGAATGGACGGAGTTCGCCGGCAACAAGCTGAATCTCATTTTGACCGAGTTGTCTTTGCAGCCGTTGGAGCAGTCGCAAGCGGATGCCTTCAGAGAGTATCTATCGCTGTTGCTCCGCTGGAATTCGCGGATGAATTTGACTGCAATTCGCGACGAAGAGGGGATTCTTCGCCGCCATTTTGTCGAATCGATCCTCTGCGCTCGCCTAATTCCGAGTGGAATCAATACTTTACTTGATTTTGGATCCGGAGCTGGCTTCCCTGGAATTCCTATCGCCATTTGCCGCCCGGAGATTTCCGTAACCCTCGCCGAGTCTCAGGGCAAGAAGGCCGCTTTTCTAAACGAGGCACTCCGCGTATTGGCAATCGCCGCAAAAGTACATTCTGGAAAAGCAGAGGAGCTTGGGTCTGGTTTCGATTGTGTAACGTTAAGGGCTGTGGACAAGATGCAAGCAGCGGTTCAATCAGCAACTCAGTTGATCCGGCCTGGCGGATCGATGGCTTTAATGACGACCGGAAGAGAAGTGGAGAAGCTCAAGGAAGCTGCTGGAAGAGCTTTTACGTGGATGGTCCCCGTTGCTTTGCCCGGCGGCGAAGATCGTATCCTCGCATTGGGATCACGCGCAATCAGTTCGCCAGCTTGATTTGGGCCAACTTGCAAATCTCAATTAAATCATCGGCTGGCCGGACGATCAGCCGAAGGCCGGTTCCCTCCGGGTAACGAGGCGCTTCATCGAGTAGATTCAGAGTGTCTTTGGAAAGATCGCTCTGATGCGAGGCGGCAACGGCTCTTTCTCCCAGGATGAATGCAACGCGGAAGCAGCCCTCGCAAGGGCTCATATAGAGAATGTTTCTCTTCTTGACGTTGAATCGAAGACTCCAGCCGTATTTTTTCCCCGAACACTTCCACTCTTGCTCAACAACTTTTTGTTCCGCAAGCCAGCCAACAAGTTGATCCCACAGTTCGTCGGCAGGGCCAAGAGCGGCAGAGACTTCAGCAGGCGTAGGCGCATCGCTTCGGCCAATGAATGCGTTGGGAAAGTCCATGATCTCCATTTCGTTCCTTAAGGAAAATGCCGTGCAAGTACTCTCCCAAGCCGGTCTTTGTCCTTGGTTTTCGCTTCCATTACAAGTTCTTCCTCTGTCAGGCCGTCGGAGTCTTCGGTGAATAGATTGCGCGTCGTGACAGTAGAAGAAAAATATTCCGAAATTCTGAGAAGAATTGTAAACGCAAACCGAGGAGGAAGACCAGTCAAACCCGCTGTTCCACGTGAAACATTTTGGGAAGCCACCCAAAACAGGAAAAGTTCCACGTGAAACATTTTCATCCTCAGCCCAAATTGGGCGCGGTTTCAACTTGGAGCACGACAATAAAAACACAATTTCTACAACGCGCTTTCCAAGAAAAAACAGGAATGTTTTCCACCGATTTGCCGATCGGCCTCCGCCAGCAACGGGTCGACCCACAAATCTCCGAACCCTTTGCACTGCTATTGTTTGCCCCCATCTCTCCTTTCATCGCAAACAAGGCTTTCCACAGCGGGGAGAAGTTCTCCACAGCACAACCTCCTACCCATAAAACCGCTCCTCCCTATACTCTCAAGCCATGGGCAAGATACTTGGAATCGTCAATCAAAAAGGCGGCGTCGGCAAAACAACGACTGCCATCAATCTCGCCGCCTGTCTGGCGCTGGAAGGCCTCAACGTTTTGCTGGTGGATTGCGACCCGCAGGCCAACTGCTCCTCGGGGATCGGTTTCCAGCGCGATGATAATCGCCGTTCTATCTATGACGTGCTGATGGGAGAAGCGCCGGCCGAGCAGGTGATTCTGCCCACGGAGATTGATCTGCTCTCGCTTCTGCCCGGTTCGAAGAATCTGACCGGCGCCAATATCGAACTGGCGGGATATGACGACCGCGCCATTCGCCTGCGTCAGGCGCTCAGGCCCATTCAGGACAACTATGACCTGATCATTCTGGATTGCCCGCCGGCACTCGATCTGCTCACACTCAACGCATTGGCTGCGGCCGATACGCTGATCGTTCCCATGCAAGCGGAGTACTTTGCCTTGGAGGGAATTTCAGAGCTGATTTCGACTCTCGAAAGAGTGCGCGCCGCCTTCAATCCAACGCTGACCATTGAAGGCGTTCTGCTGACTATGTACGATGACCGCACCAACCTGGCCCAGCAGGTGACGCAAACCCTGCGCGAATACTTCAAGGAGCGGCTCTTCCATGCCGTGATTCCGCGCAACGTGAGGCTGGCGGAGGCGCCCAGCCACGGCAAGCCTGTCGCGCTCTATGATGCCCGCTCGCGCGGAACCGAGGCGTATTTCGAGTTGGCGGGCGAGTTTGTGGCGCGCAACCAGATCGAGCTTCCTTCCAGGAAGGGTTGCATTGTCGGTGAAAGGCAAGCTGAGGTCAGTGTTTCTCCAAGCTCTTGATCAATGGCTCCATGCAGATCGCCGCGCAAAACACTCTATCCAGTCAACGCAGTGAAGAAAATCCCGTCTCCATTTTCGGGTTAAAGGATTATGAATCATGATGATCGCCGCTCCTGACATGAAACGCCGCGCCTTGGGTAAAGGGCTTGATTCGCTGCTGCCGAGGGTTCCCTCCGCCGCTTCGCCTTCATCCCCTGAGTCGGAAGGCGGAAAGCCCCGCGAGATTCCTCTCGATCAAATTGATCGCAATCCCTTCCAAACCCGCTCTCAGATCAACGAGGAGCAGTTGGCGGAGTTGGCTGCCTCGATCAGCGCAAACGGCGTAGTCCAACCGATTCTGGTTCGCCCTCTGCCCAGTGGCCGCTTCCAATTGATCGCCGGCGAACGGCGCTGGAGAGCTTCGGAGTTGGCGAAAAAAGCCACCATTCCGGCCATTCTGCGTCAAGTCTCCGACGAACAAGCGATGGAAATCACCATCGTCGAGAACCTGCAACGCGCCGATCTGAATGCAATGGAGCAGGCGCGTGCCTTTGAACGCCTTTCGCGTGAGTTCCATATGACCCAGGAGCAGATGGCCGTGCGCACCGGAAAAGACCGCGCGACAGTCGCTAACTTCCTGCGCTTATTGAAGTTACCAGGGTCCGTGCAGGCCAGGGTCGAGTCCGGCGAACTGAGCTTTGGCCATGCGCGCACACTGCTGGCCTTCGAACACGCCGAGGAGATGGAGAAGGCCGCGCAGCGCGTCGTCGCTCTCTCGCTCTCCGTTCGCCAAACCGAGAGCTACGTCCAAGGCCTCATTCACCCGGAGCGCGCCGTCAAAAATGAACCCAAGCCGGAGCAATCTGTCGATCCTAACGTCCGCGCCGTCCAGGAACGTTTGCAGCGCGCCCTCGGCCTCAAAGTCCACATCGAAGACAAAAACGGCCACGGTAAAGTCATCATCGAATACGCGCAACTGGAAGACTTCGATCTGCTGCTGGAGCAATTGGCCGGGGATTGATGCCTGCCAGCGCACGACTCAGCCTGATTTCCCCATCGACGCCCAGCCCCTGGTTTTTTTCACATCCGTCTGAAACGATCTCCGCGCGACTTGCACTATCCCCTGTAATGCAAATCCGGGGTTCTGCCGGGAGGGTGCGCGGATGGTCTTTCAAGAGGACAAAACCGGGAGCGGCGGCTCATTCTGCTTTGAGCAGAATCGCCGGAGGCGCCGGAGTGTTCTGCCCTGGAAAACATCGTCTGCCGCGAAAGGCTATTCTCACCCGCTGACGTTTTTGAAGAATGATGAGGTCAAGCCTGTCAGTGAGCCTGAATTATCGTTCACTCCAGATCGGCTCGCGCAGGCTTTCAGTCCGCTTTCTCCCGCCGAGTTGCACGCGCTCTACGCCGGGACATCGGTTCCGCAGCATCGCTATCTGGCCCCCGCGCTGCTGGCCGCCGTCCATTCTCCAGAGATTGCACTGGATCCGGCAAAGTGGTTTGCCGGACTTGAAGACATTCAGCTCTTCAGCTTGGTCGACGCCTGGCTGCATACCAACAACAACAGTTCCTTCGAGCAGTTGAAGGCCGTCTCCCTCGATCCGCACACCAGTCAGTTGACCGCAGTGCTGGCGATCAAGCAGAGTTGCGGATACCTGGGAGGACCCTCCACAGCTGGAAGTCGCGAGTACGTCGCCTTTTGGGTCGATTGGGGCTTTGGATTCCAATATGAGGGAACCGCATCGGCTGCGGTCTTTGACTCCACCAGCCTCGCTGCTCCCGAACTGGAAATCACCGTCAGTCTGCCCGCTGATCTCTCCCGCCACGCGCAAGCGGAGTGTCTGGCAGCTCCGGCAATTAAAGTGCGCGCCGTGCTCTCATGGAATACCCCGCCGTCGACCACCCATCCAAACACCCAGGTGGTGTGGGGAAACAGTTTGGAAAGCAGAATCGTGACCGTCTCTCACCCCGAAATGTACACCGGAAAATGGGCGAAAAATCTCTCTGACTCGCGACGCCCAGATTCTTCCTTCTCCCTCCGCGTTGAGAACCTGACCGACCGCGGCTTATCGTTTACGCGCTTTTACGCCAACTCCATCGATTGGGTCCGCAATACAACATCTTGTTGATTTAACTGCTAGTTAGACGATGTCGACTGGCGCAACACCCAATGTTTGACTGGCTTCCCCCAGAAGCAGACGGAACTTGTTTCGTACAGCGGGTTCCGTCTGCAGCCACCCACTAGAAGGGAGTAATACTGCAATGGTTGATTTCAAACTTGTTTGGTGCTTTACACTCTGCTCTCTCGCCGTTTGGCGGATCGCCCACCTGTTCACCAACGAGAATGGTCCGTGGAATTTGGTTTTGAGATTGCGTTTGGCTCTTGGCTTCGAAGGTTCCAGCCATCCCATGGCCTGCTTCTATGGCCTCAGCCTCCTGGTCGCGCTGCCTCCGGCGTTGTGGTTGAGTTCCGACCGCATGGAATTTTTCATGCAGTGGATGGCGATCTCCGCGGTCGCCTGCCTTCTCGAGAAAGCGACCGAGAAGATCTACGGAAAACTCCACCTATACCCCTTGCCCGCTGTGTATCTGGATAAGGTCATCCGCGGCGTGTAGCAGCTCGTGATCAATCTTGGGGTGAGAAAGGGCAAAACTTCAACCTCGCCCTTTCAAATCCCTCATGGATTCCAACTCTGGATTTCAGCTCTCCAATGATCGCCCCGCCGGCTCTTGCGGAATTTATGCATTCAGCACATCTAAAATGTTATACTTGGCTCCTCTAACATTGGCGGAGCCGTCGTTGCAATTTACATCATTCGATGTTAATTACGTTAGTAATCTCTGCGCGGATAACCCCCAGACGCAATCGCATTTCTATTCCTATTTTTCGGAACTACTCCAGATAAAACTGCGCAGTCGCCTTCAGTCTCCCCAGGCCATCGAGGACGTGCGCCAAGAGACCTTCGCTCGTGTCTTTTCCGTCTTGCGCAAAGACGGCCTGCGTCAGCCGGATCGACTGGGAGCCTTCGTCAATATGGTTTGCAACCATGTGCTCAGTGAGCACTATCGCTCATCGAGCGGCGGCGAATCCCTCGACGTGGAAGGGCGTCCCGAGCTGCCCGACAAGGCAGCCAGCGCGCTGGACCTGGTGGCGGCAAAGCAGATGAAGGAGAAAGTTCGCGCCATTCTGAAGCATCTTTCGACCCGCGACAGCTCTCTGCTCAAAGCTGTGTTTCTGGACGAACGCGACCGCGATGAGGTCTGCCGCGAGTTTGGTGTGGACCGCGACTATCTGCGCGTGCTTCTGCATCGCGCCAAGCAGGAATTCAAAACGGAATTTGTCAAGCGAATGGGAAATCCAACCCTACAGGGCGAAAATTCATAATAAATTGAAACGTTTGTTCGGCCGCGGCCACTATCCACACGTTAGGCCGCACTGAGGATTGAAACGATGGACCACAACGAAGCAAACCAACAGATGGCCGCCGAGCGTTACCTGCTGAACGAACTGACGCCCGACCAGCGTGAAGCCTTCGAAGAGCATCTCTTCGACTGTCCCGAGTGCGCCCTTGACCTGCGCGCCGGCGTTGCGTTTGTGGATGAAGCTAAAATCCAATTGGCCAAGCTGGCGGTGCCTGCGCCAAAGCCGCTTCCGGTTCGCCTCCGCCCGGCTCGGGAAAAGCGCGAGGGCTGGTTCAGTTGGCTCCAGCCGTCTTTTGCCGCTCCAGTCTTCGCCACCATGCTTCTGTTCATCGGCTATCAGAATCTAGTCGTCCTTCCTGGCCTGCGCGATGCAGCCACCCAGCCGCGGCTTCTCTCCTGGACGCCGCTGCATGGCAGCACGCGCGGCACGCCTCTGGCCATCACCGCCGACCGTAAGCACGGAGTCGCGCTGCCCATCGAATTGCCGCAGCAACCCACGCCCGGTGCGTATGCTTCCTACTCTTTCAGCCTCGTCGACCCGCAGGGAAAGACGGTCTGGACCGGAACCGTGCCCGCGCCCACAGACGACGCCAGCCCGGAACAGCGCCTCACTCTGGCCATTCCCGGCGCAATGCTGCGGAATGGCACGTATTTGCTCTCCGTTGCCGGTGTCACCCCCCAGGGCGAACACACCGTCAACGACCAGTACGCATTGAATCTCAAATTAACTGATTGACAGACCCGCCTCCACATCCTAGAATTCTCCCGACTCCTCAACCCAGAAAAGGATCAATCCCCTATGCCTGAAGTGAAAGCCAAAGATCACATCTACAATGCGGAAGCCACCGTTCTCTCCGGCAAGCTGACGCTTCCAGTCGCGCAAACCATTGAGCCCCAGGCTCACTCCAAACTCGACCCCAAAGGTGGCTACTACAACCAAACCTCGGATGGTTACGCGCTCCAGTCGATCATCTCCTTCGACTACGCCTACTCGCATGTTGCCGGCAACAAGAGCCTCAAGGAGGGCGAGGGCTGGAATACATTGACCACCACCGTCGTCGAAGGCCTCAACGTGATGGAGGTAGTAACCGCCGACCGCGTCGTTGGCCAGACCATCACCCATCACCCGCTCGTCGGCCATATGCCGTCGATCTCATTCCTCGGCACACGCTTTGAGAATCTGCGCATCGCCGGCGTCCCGGTCGAACTCGAGTGGGACCAGGAAATCTCCTCCCTCACGCCTGAAAATGACCTGGCCTTTGCCCTTGATCCAGGCCTCATCAGCCGCGCCGGACGCCAATACAGCGCCATCCTCCAGAACAAGAACCTTTCCCCCAGGCTCCAGAAACATTACAATCAACTTTCCAAGGCTCTTGGCGTTTCGGAGACGATTGAATGTTCACTGGTCAACCGAGTGGCTGGACTCTTCCCTGGAACCATCGCCGGGAACACGATCTCCATCCCCGGCTTCGGGACGATCACCCTCGGCAAGCTGACCATCAAGCACGAGAATCCGCTGGACACAGCAAAAACCTACAAGAAAACCACCTTCACACTGACCATGATCGACCTCAATCTAGGCTGCGTGATCGACGGAGATATTCCGATCGGTACGGGTTCAACCAATGGAACAACCGGATAATTGAAGGTAGTAATTCTTTCCTGGACGCCTGTAGAAAAATAATTATTTCTTTAAATCCGGCAGGCGTTCCAGGATGGGATAAATACAATTTTAAAAGATCTCGATTGTATTTTGTATTTTGTATTTTTGTATTCTTATTTTTATTATTAAATCCTCTCCAAGACACGCCTCTTAACTATGCAGAATTGGCATATAATCATGTTTGGAAACTCTTCCAGCAAGGAAGGTTAGCTGAAAGTCAGCAAGAGGCCGAATTTAGTTATAAACATCTTCAGGCTTCAAATACTGAATGGGTAGAAAGATTTCAACTTGTAGTCGCACAGGATATGGTTTCGCGCGGTATGTATCCGGATGCCTTGCGTCTCCTCGATGGATTTTCATTTGATTCTAGTCACCAGGATGAAACCATTCGTAAACTGGCGATTGAAGCTGACAGTCTAATGCATCAGAATCAATCGTTTAAAGCAAATCAAAAACTTATGTTGGCTGAGAATTTCTGTAAAGTCAGGACGTATCCTTCCTGTGGTTATATATTCCGCGGATTTGGCATCTTGGCAGGAATGCAGGGACATATTCCAGAAGCGAAACAATATCTAATACAATGTCTTGTTTTTGCAAAAAACAATCAGGACCATTATCTTGAGACGAGTGCATTGGTAAATCTTGGCTGGGCTGCACTTCAGATTGAACACTATGACGAAGCTTTAGTTTGGTTGACCTATGCCTATCAATCATCAATTAGTATCGGAGCAGAGAATTTAAACCAAGCGGCTTCGGGAAATCTTGGCTGGGCTTATTTTCAGATGGGCGATGATGAGAGGGCGCTAGGGCAGTATATTGAGGCAGAAAAAAGTGCTACAAGACTTGGTAACCTTCGCGATGAACTTAAATGGATCACAACTACTGGATATGTTTATAGAGATTATGGTGATTTAACACGAGCTACGGAGTCTTATCGTAAAGCATTAAATTTGGCCAAACAGATTGATAGCAAAGAAGATATTCTAAACGCACTGGAAGATCTTGCTCAAATCTCAGTGGGAACTGGAAAATTAGATGAGGCAAACACTTATTTAGATCAGATTATTGGAATGGAAAGCGCAAGTGGTAAGGAATTAAGTGGATATATCATGCTGACGCAGGCGATGCTGGCCGCAGCGCGGCACCAGGATCAGCAGGCGGAGAAGCTCTATCGCGCCATCCAAAGCAATCCTGCAAATCCAACGACGACGCGGTTGGGCGCGGGAGATGAACTGGCGAAACTCTTCGAGCAGCAAGGCAATACGAAGGCCGCCGAGCAAACTTACAAAGCCACCCTAGCCGCCTTCGAATCCGCGCGGGCGCAACTCAAACATGAAGACTCCCGGCTGCCCTTCGCCGCCAACGCTACCGGCATCTACGACCACTACATTCATCTGCTGGTGGAGCAAGGCCGGGTCGAAGAGGCGCTGGCCATCGCCGATCAAAGCCGTGCGCGGATGCTGGCGCAGGGGCTGGGTGTGGACGAAAGCAAGGCCGCCCGCCTCGCCGCGCTGCATCCACGAGCGATTGCGCAAAGCACCGGCGCAACGCTGCTCTTCTACTGGCTGGGCGCGCAGCACTCTTATCTCTGGACGATTACTCCCGCCAAGATCACGCTAGTTCCGCTGCCCGCGCAGAAGGAGATTGCGCAACGCGTTGAGCGCTACCGGCGTGCGATTTTGGATGGCGAAGACCCCGAGCGCAGCGGTAACGAGGACGGGCAGGCGCTCTATCAGATGCTGGTGGCCCCGGCGGCCAAGCTGATCCGCCCCAACGCTCCGGTGATGATCCTGGCCGATGGCGCGTTGAGCCAATTGAACTTCGAGACGCTCCTCGCTCCCGGTCCCGGCGCCAGTACGCATTACTGGATCGCCGATCAAACGCTCGTCTCCGCTCCCTCGCTGGAGCTGCTGGCCGCGGCACGGTCAGACCAAGCTAACGGTCGCAAGTTGCTGCTGATGGGCAATCCGGTGACGGCCAGCCCGGACTTCCCCACCCTGCCGCACTTCGGTTCCGAGATAAGCCAGATCTCCCGCCACTTTGCCGCGCGCAGTCAATCCGTCTTTGCCGGCGAGCAAGCCACGCCCGCCGCGTATCTGGCCAGCCATCCCGCGCAATTCGCCTACATTCACTTTGTTACGCACGCCACCGCCAGCCGCACCGACCCGCTCGATTCAGCGATTATCCTCTCCGCTTCCACGCCTGTGGGCGGCCTCACCGGCGAGAACACCTTCAAGCTTTACGCCCGCGAGATCATCGAACAGCCCTTGAATGCTCGCCTCGTCACCATCTCGGCCTGCAACGGCAGCGGCACGCGCGCTTATGCCGGCGAGGGATTGGTCGGTCTCTCCTGGGCCTTTCTTCGCGCCGGCGCGCACAATGTAATCGGCGCACTATGGGAGGTAAGCGACGACTCCACGCCGCGCCTGATGGACGCCCTCTATCAGGGATTGCAGGACGGCCAGCCGCCCTCCACCGCGCTGCGCAACGCCAAGCTCAGCCTGCTGCGTTCAAAGAGCCGCTTCAGCGCGCCATTCTATTGGGCGCCCTTTCAAATCTATACGCGGCGCTGAGCAGAAGATCATTCCCAGGTCCCAAATGCGGGACCTGGGGCACCCACTCTCTGTTGGAGCTACGGCTTTTGCTCTGAAGCAGCCGGCTGTTTGGGCATCGGAATCGTAATGTCCACTTTCTGCACCGGCCCCAGCTTCAACTCATCCAGGCCAGGTTTGATCTCCGGGACATTGCCGACCACGAGTACCGCCAGCTTGTCGGGATGAACGTACTTTTTGGCGACGCGGTCAAGATCGGCGATGGTTACCTTTTCAAGCGCGGCCTTGTAGGTTTCCAGATAGTCCGCCGGATAGCCATAGAACTCCAGCCTGACGCGCTCGGCCAGCACCTTCTCGCGCGTGTCATAGCGGAAGAGAAACGAGTTTAGAATGTTGTCCTTGGCCCTGGCCAGCTCCTCCTCGGTGAAGGGTTTGGTGGTCAGGCCATTGATCTCGGCCAGCGCGGCCTTGGTGGCGTCCACCGTCGAGGCGCTTTTGGTCAGCACCATGGCGTGGAATTCGCCGGGATGATCCCAGCTGTAACCGTAGCTGCCGCCGACAGCGTAGGCCAGGCCAAGCTCCGTGCGCACCTTCTGGAAGAGCCGGCTGGCAAAGCCGCCGCCCAGAATCTCATTCATCACGGCGAGGGCGGGCACGTCGGGATTGCGCCGGTCCGTCCCCAGGCCGACAATCTCGACATTCGACTGGTTAACGTCTTCCTTGTCAATAAAGTAGACGCCGGGCTTCGGATCGGTAAAGCTGTCATGCCGCGCCGCCGCCGCCTCTGCCGTTGGCAGCCCCTCGAAGGCTGCGCGCAGCTTGGCTTCCATCGCTGCCGGGTCAAAATCGCCGCTGACAGAGACAATCAGCTTGCCGCGGAGGGTCCGGTCGTGCCACGCCTTCAGGTCGTCCAACCTGACCGCGCCGATAGTAGCCAGCTCCGGCTGGCGCGTGTACGGCGAGTTAGCGCCGTAGACCAGCTTGGCTGATTCGCGGCTGGCAATCTCACCCTCATCATCGTTGCGGCGCACAATGCCCGTGGCCACTTGCTGCTGCGCCAGTTGAAGCTTTTCGGCAGAGAAGACGGGATGCAAAAGCAGATCCAGAGCCAAAGCAAATACCTGATCGGAGTCACCCTTGAGTGAGTCCCAGGAGAGTGCGGTTGAATCCACGTCCCCGCCTGTCTCGATGTGCGCCGCCTTGGCTTCGAGCAGATCGTCCAGCGCGTCCCCGCTCAGTTTGGCCGTACCGCTGGTGCGCCAGGTCTGCCCGTAAAGACTGACAAGGCCGACTTTGCCCGGGTCTTCGTCGCGCGCTCCACCGGGAATAGTTACCGAACCATAAATGAATGGCAGCTCGTGATCCTCTTGCAGAAAGAGAACGATTCCGTTCTTAAGTTCAATGCGCTGAGGTTGCTGTGGCTTGAAGTCGTGCAGCTTGGGCGTGGGAATCTGCTCCCATGGCTTGGCTTGCTGGCAATGAAGAGCGATAGTCGGAAAAGCCGCTAAACAAAACACATAAATTAGAAACCTACCTAAAGAAATCTTCATTGCACGCCTCCATCTTTCTGCGCCAAGGTTGCGGCGGCATCGGTTTCAATCCATGCGCTGGTCCGGTTGCTGGAAACAAAAACCTCATTGGCCACGCGTCGAATGTCCGCCTTGGTCACCTTGTCCACCTTGTCGAGCTGCAAAAAAAGCTCGCGCCAATCGCCAAAGCGCGTCTGGTACTCGGCAAGCGAATTGGCCAGGCCCTGGTTGTCAGCGAGGCCTCTCAACAGGTGGCGCGAGTGCGGGTCTTGTACATCGCCAGCTCCTCGTCGGTAACGTCGGCAGCTTTCAGCTTGTCGATCTCTTTATGGATCGCATCGCGCATCTCGCCTGGCGTATGACCCGGCAGCGGAACGGCATAAAAAGCGAAGAGTCCGGGGTATTTATCGCCAGGAAAAGGCGAAAACCCTTGCGCCTCGGCGGCAATTTGCTGGTCGCGAACCAAACTGCGATAGAGGCGCGAGACCCGGCCGTTAGACATAATATCGCTGATGGCGTCGTAAACCTCGGCGTCCGGGCTGCGGTAATCAGGCCGATGGTAGCCTTCAAGGTAAAAGGGCTGCGTCTGCTCACGGATGGCAACCGTCTTCTCGGCGAACTGCTTCGGCTCGACGGTAGTCATCTCCTCAGGCTTGGGACCGCCGGGAATCTTGCTGAAATATTTCTCCAGCATAGGCATAGCCTCACTGGCCTTCACATCCCCAACCACCACGACAACAATATTCGCGCCGACGTAATACTTTTTGTGGAAGTCCATCGCCTCGGTGGCATTGATCTGCGAGACCTCGCTGGGCCAGCCGATGCTGCTGCGACCATAGTTGTGCGCAACGTAGGCTGTAGCTAGAAACTGTTCAACCAGCCGCCCTATGGGATTCGAATCAGTTCTCATGCGACGCTCTTCAATCACCACGTCGCGCTCTTTGTAAAACTCTCGCGGAACCACATCGGAAAGGCGACCGCTCTCTAGCCAGGCCCATAGTTCCAGGCGATTCTCCGGCATCGACCAAAAGTACATCGTTTCGTCCAAGCCGGTTTCAGCGTTCAGGCCTTCCGCGCCGTTGCGCTCAGCCACGTCGGTAAACTGGTTTGGAATGACAAACTTGTGCGCCTCGGCCTCTGCCTCTTTGAAGGCTTGCTTTAGCTCGGCCAGCTTCTTTTCGTCCCGCCCGACAGCCTTCAGGTACTCGGCTTCATAGGCATCGTTGGCCGCCTCGACCTTAGCCAGCGCCACCTTTTCACCGGCGTAGTCGGTAGTGCCAATCTGGCTGGTTCCTTTGAAAGCCAAATGCTCAAACATGTGCGCCAAGCCGCTCTGGCCGCTGGGGTCATTCACATCGCCAGCGTCGATAAAGGTAGAGTAACTGAAGACCGGCGCATCCGGGCGCTCGCAAATCACCAGCGTAAGCCCGTTGGGCAGAACCTTCGTCGTGATTCGCTGCTCAAAGCTCTTTAGATCCTGCGCCTCTGCGCCGGCCAAAGCGATTGCCGCCAGCACCAGAGTTAAAACGGATCTCCAAATCCAAATGAAATTCTTTCGCTGCATACAATCTCCTTGTTGAAAGGCCGAAGACGCTCATCCCGCACTCTTTCAAGCTAGAATCCTAGGCTGAGAGGGGTCAAACCGAAAACTTCACTCGCTCCACATTCTGCTCTTGCTAAGATTAGACGATGCAGAACCGGAGGCCAAATCGCTCCAAGTTGACGCCAGTTTGGCGAGCGGTCGTTGAAATCACCTTCATCGACTTTCTCTTCTACGCCAACTTGCTGATGGGCGAATTCACGACCTCGAATGGACGAAGCAAAAGTTTCCTTGCGGCGCTCACCGACATCTTTACCACGACCAATTTAGCCATCGCGCTCGTCTCCGCGCTCATCGGATATCTGGTCTTTGAATACTTGCGCAAGAAACTCTGAATGCATCAAGCTGCATCAAGTACATTGCCATTTGAAGTAAAGTAAATCTCCTGCCTGCTTCAAGCACTCCAACCGGTGGTCGCCGGCCTTCTTCTCGGCAGCGGCGTGGACCTCCCGGTCCACGCCGTGCGCTGCGCAGCCAGAAAATCAGCTCTAATTGGTGGTAGCCGGGACCGCGGCAGGTGTCGCCGGGGCCGCTTCCGGAGTGGTAGTGCTGCCCTGTTTGGCAAAGCCGCGAATGTACAGAATGAGGTTCATCACTTCCTCATCTTTGGCGCGCCCAACAGGCTCAGCCAACATCTGGCCCTTGCCGTTGCGAATGATAGCAAACAATTCCTTATCGTTTTTACCGGCCAAAGTTTTAGGATCAGTCCAGTCATCCAGAGTCAACTTCATCCCGGCCGCCACGTCGGTTTTGCCGTTCCCGTTATCGCCATGGCAGAAAACACATTCCTGCGTATAAAGGGTTTTGGTGCGAGCCTCGGCTTTCTCTGAAAGCTTGGAGCTGGAGCTGTTCTGTCCGGAAGCAGTAGCTTCACTCTTCTCCTGTGGCAGTGGACCCGCAATTGTCGTTGCAGAAATTCCAAACAAAACAAGGGCTGAAACAAAAACCAAGGGTTTCAACATAGGTGCCTCCCCGACCACAAATGCGGCATTCAAACCACCGCGTGGTCGAATCTTTACACGCACAAATTATATGCCCAATGAACGGCGGCTGGTTTCATAAAGTTGTGGGAGGCGGCGAATGAACAGCCTTGCTTTTTCAAAAATGAAATTCGAGCTAGAGCAGCCCGCCATGCCCAGCCAGGCGACGCGCCAAAAGCCAGGAAAGCAATGAAGCACCCAGCATGATCACGATCCACTCCGCCTGATTGAAGGAGCCAACGATTGCGGCATAATCGTGAATTGTGAGCGGAATGGTGCTCTTCGCCGCGGAAGCGTAGGGCAGCAGAAACACCAACCGAATCATCTCGTACCCACCCCACCCGAAGACGCCGGTCGCCGTCAAAATTCCGGGTAGCGCTCGCTTCCATGGGAATGGAATCGGCGGCGGAGCGGCAGCCTGCTCTTCAACGCGCTCCATCACGGATGCCAGAAAGCCCGAGGAGGGAATCAGTTCATCTTCGGCGGAAAGAATGCTGTCAATCTCACTGTCCATCCTGTTGCGCTTTGCATCGCCGCGGATTGTCTCTGTCCTGTTCATTCTCAAGCCTCCTTTCCGATCTCTTGAGCTATCTCATTCAGTTCGATATCCATGTGACCAGCTCGCGCCGGGTCCTCTCTCTTGCGGCCCAATGGGCAACTCTCATCGAGCTGCGGAAAGCGCTGTCGCAGCAGAGCACGCGCTCTGGAAAGCCGCGCCTTCAAAGTTCCCTCCGGCAGGCCCATGGTGGATGCGGCGGCGGCCAGATCCATCTCATGAAAATAATACAGAATCACCGGCTCCCGGTAGCGCAAGGGCAAAGCCAGCACGGCTCTTTGCACCGCTTCATGCCGTCTTTTTGCCTCAAGTGCGCCGTGCTGTAAGGCTGAACCAAAGGGTTCCGGCGCAGCTTCAAACGGCAACGTCTCTGCAGGAAAGCGCTTCAACTCCGAGCGATAGACGTTGGCGGCCAGCGCAAAGAGCCATGTAGAAAACCTCGACTCCTGCCGCCAGTGCGCCAGTCCACGCCAGGCGCGCAGAAAAGCCTCCTGCGCCATCTCCTCGGCTCGTCCGCGATCGTGCGAGTAGCGCCAGGCCATCGTCACCAGCGGTCCCTGCCAGCGGCGCACAATTCCTTCAAAGGCCCGCACGTCGCCCGCCAGGACGCGTGTCACGTCTTCGAGGTCTTCAGCGGCGTTGCCAGCGGCAATCATCGGAATCTTTGCACCTTTGCAAATGGTGAGACAGCTTCAATGCGCTTCCGGTTGCATTTTCTCAAATAAAACCATCTTTCAAGATTATGCAACCGAATATGCAAAGCTGCTGTCCTACCTGACGCATGGGAAAAACCCAGCAAGGAGGATGATATGACACCAGATGTGATCGGAGTATTCATTCCAATCGTGATGTTCGTGATGCTCTTCAGTTTTCTTGCCGTCGCCGTGTGGACGGGGCACCGGAAAGAGGAGCGCCAGGCATTCTACAAGTCAGAGACGCTGCGCCGCATCACCGAGTCATCGGGCGAAGGCGCCAAGGCGGCCATGGAGATGATACGCGAAGAAGAGCGGCTGAAGAGGATCAAGTCGCGGGAAGGAATCAAGCTCGGCGGATTGATTTGTTTGGCCGTGGGCGTCGGAACCATCATCTTTTTAGGCCTTTTCCTGCGCAGCCTGGTCTGTCTCTCCGGCCTGATTCCGGCTATGGTCGGTGTGGCCATGCTTGTCTATGTCCACAAATACGCCGCGCCGGTTGAATAGGCAATGGGCATGAATCCGGCTCGCCCGTGGCGCATCCAATCAATAGTTGTTCAAACAACTATATCCTCGCCCGAATGATTGGGCTGGGATTCTCTGGAGGATGCCTCATGACCATCAACCGCCAGCCGGCCATCTTTCTTCCCCACGGCGGGGGTCCTTGCTTCTTCATGGACTGGACGTGGGGCCCTGCCGATACTTGGGACTCGACCCAGCGCTTTCTGGAGGGGTTGGCGGCTTCGCTGCCCGCTCCTCCCAAAGCTCTTCTGGTCATCAGCGGCCATTGGGAGGAGCTGGCCTTCACCGCCAGCGCCGCCGCGCAGCCCGCTTTGATCTTCGACTACTCTGGCTTCCCCGCGCACACCTACCAGCTCACCTGGCCCGCGCCCGGTTCGCCGGAGTTGGCCAAGCGGGTGGCTGATTTGCTCGGCAAAGCCGGCTTGCCATCTGCCCTCAGTGCCCAACGGGGCTTCGACCATGGCGTCTTTGTGCCGCTCAAGGTCGCCTTTCCCGAGGCGCGGATTCCAGTGGTCACGCTCTCTTTGGCAGCTTCGCTTGATCCCGCCCTGCATCTTGCCGCGGGACGTGCTCTGGCTCCCTTGCGCGAGCAAGGTGTACTGATCGTAGCCAGCGGGATGAGCTTCCACAATCTGGGCGCCTATCTCCGCCCGGAGACCGTCGAGCGCGCGCGCGCCTTCGACGCCTGGCTTACGCAGGCCGTTGAAGCGCCCGCCGCCGAGCGCACCCAGTTGCTGACCAACTGGCGCAAAGCTCCCTTTGCCGCCTACGCACACCCCCGCGAGGAGCACCTGATTCCATTGATGGTGGCAGCCGGAGCAAGCGGTGATGCACCCGGCAAGCGCATCTTCTCCGCCGAGCCGATGGGTGCCGCAATCAGCGCCTACCGCTTTGACTGAGCCAGAATCTTTTGCCATTCATCATTGTGTAGGCGCTTGAACCGGCAAATCCTTGATCTTTTTGGATTTTTGATTTTTTTGTGTGACCACCATCGCCTTCATTGAGTCATATAAGCCGGGAATGTGAAGATTGAAAGGCTGCATCAAATAGGCATCACATCCGTAGCCAGACTCGGAGCAAGATACGTGTACCTCGCGCAGCATTCGTGCTTTGGAACCAGTTGGTAACGTCCCCCCTGGTTTGAGCGCCTCCAGTGCGGTGCCGAGCGATGTAAATTTTTTATCACCCTGAATCAGGTAAGCCTTAATCGGCGCATCCGCTTCGTAAACCATGATAAAGTAGGCATCCCCAGCGCTCTTGCCGGTTGGTGCAAATTTGTTAAAGGTTTTATCTTTGTCCAGCTCGGCAAGCAAGTCATCGTTGAAAACGCCATGGTTCAGAGCAGTAGTTGTGATCGATTTACCCGTCAATTTTTGATAGCTGTCAGCGATCTTATCCCTCGCGCTGGAGCCAAAATACCTAAAGTTGTAGACGGGAATCCCGCTGGTAATCCAAGCAAGCTCATACTGATGGGCGGCTGCCGTAATATCTCCCTTGGCCTCCAACACACGTCCGAGCAGGTAACCGCTCATTTGATCGTGACCTAACTTCCAAACTACTTGCAGGTAGCTCTCTGCTGTTGGCATATCTTTGGCTTCCAGCGCCGTCCAGCCGCGCACCGTCCAGGCAAATTGAATCGATTGGCTCCAACTGAGAGACTTTGGATCATCCTCGGGCATGGTAAGAGAGTAGCTTTCAATACCTTCGACGCCTTTTTTGGCCAGATCAGTCGCCTTGACCAGATCATCGGCGCTTAGAGGATCTTTACCGGCCAAAATCGTTGCGGCGTCGCGCGCTGGCTGCAAAACCTCTTTCCCCTCCTCTATCCGCGCTTTCTGTTCCGGAGTGAACGCGGCAAACTGATCAATTGTCCGCTGAGAAACTTCAATCCCTGGCGGCGAGATGAGCGTCTGATGATTCAAGTCATCGTACATGGCGCGGCGAAAGGTCAGATATCTCTCCCAATCATCCAAAGCCAAATTGGATTTCTTGATGCGCAACGACCTGTTCGCTGTAAAAACGCCATCTTTAAAGCTGTAAGAGGAGTGATATTCCAGCCAGTCCTCTTTCAAATCAACATGAGGCGGCTCAACCATGGACCACCCTTTAGGCAGTTGCATCTCTGCGTGGAAAGTGGTCTCGCCGAGTGCGCCAAGAAAAACCTCATCGGCCGGTTTCTTCTCCTTGATGCCGGGCGGCAACTCGATGCCCATTCCCGGAAGCGGCGGCGAAATCCAGTGCGTGGTCTCCTTGTCGCTCCACTGATTGTATTTCTCCCGCGAGTAATCATAGGAAAAGACAAACGGTTGGCCGAGCTGCTCGACGGCGGAAACCTGAGGATTGGAGACCTCACCGCCAAAGCCCATTGAGCCGGAGATTCGCTGAACGAACTCCTTCCATTGCGATTGTGGAACCATACGAAAGGCGCCACGGATAATCAACTCGACATCCCCATACGTGGTCTGGGTAATGTGCCCGGTGAACTGGCCTTGGTCTGTGAGTATGCCCGTCGCCTGGAGGAGGTTCGATTGCGCAAAGGGCAGGCCGACCGGGGAGTGCTCCAAATAAGCGGGCTTGTCGAGCGGGATGGCAAGCGCTTGTTTGTCGCGCAGTTGAGCCATCAGCACGCCCACCGGCGCAACCTCTTCGGTGGAGTCCATCCAAAGCAGCTTGCCGTCCAGCAAAACCAGCGTGATGACGTGGTTGAATTGCGCCGGCGAGGGCGTGGCGGCATCCAGTTCGCGGCTGCTGGAGATCAGTACCGGCCAGGCTTCGATGCCGGCAGCCTTCAGCAATGCGGCCAGCAGCGTGTGCTTGTCCTTGCAGTCGCCGTATTCGTTCGAGAGAACATCGTCCGCCGGATGGGGCTGGTAGCGGCCGATTCCGAACTCCAGGCCTACATAGTGAATGTGCAGCGCCACATCATTAAAAATCGCATGCAGCTTCTCATCCTTTGTGGTGAGGCCTTTGGTCAGCGCGTCGGCCTTGGCCTGAATGGCGGGGGTGATGGCGAGAGAGTCGTGCTGCAAGGAGGCGTACCACGCCCCGACTTGCTCCCAACTGGTGAATGTGGTCACCTGCACGGAAGGCTTCCAATGCTTCTCGGATACCGCCGGCGCGTCGGGATCAGGTCGAGCCAGATTGGAGCTGGCCCAGTGATAGAGCTTGCGGTCTTTGAGGCTGGTGAGGATAGGTTGAAGATCGGAGCTGGCCACGGTCACCGCTCGATCAGCGGGCAGGTCCAGGTCAAGCTGCTCGTCCAGCATGATCTGGTCCTTCTCAAAGCTGTACTCCAGCCAGAAGTGCCCTGGAACCTCCGGCTTGAGGGTGCGCAGAGTGGTTTGATATTCCAGGGTGTCGCCGACGCCGAGGCCCTTGACAGCCACATGCTTCTGGTGAATGTCAGAGTACATGGGCGCGCTTCGAGTGACATCGGCGGGCAGATCCTGAACATTGTAGTCAGGCGTAACCACCACGCTTCCGTCTGGTTTAATCACCCGGACGTACTCGATCTCCACCTGCTGGTTCATCGCCGTGTAGGTGAAGGTAAGCACGGCCATCTGTTTCACGCCGGCATCCGCCAGAATGCGAACGCGGGCGGTTGTCTCGCGCGTGCCTGTGCCGTCTGCCTCTTCGCGGATGCGAGTACCCATCTTGTCCCATACCAGAGCCTCCTTCGAGAGATCTGGAATCTGCGCCGCAGTCTGCGCAACGGGCAAAGATGGCTGCTGAGCCGGCTTTGAAGCCGCCTTCTGCTGGCCAACGGCTGAAAACGAAAGCCACAGACAAAGAAATGCCGGAGCGATCAAGCCCCATCGAAAAACAAAAAACTGAAAAGAAAAACGGCGCATCGGCAAAAATATCGTACAGCGCATAGGTTTGGTCACCCGATAACTGAAACGATAACAGATAAGGCGGAACTTCCTGGCATCATAGCTGAGGCCACAGACAACTATGGGGTATGAGCGGAAGCTCATACCCCATGGTTGTTAACCGTTTGCCGTGCTAGAAGGTTGTGGAAACCGTAAAGCGGAAGGTTTTGCGCGGCTCGCGGAAGAGGTCCCGCGCTCCGTATGCGGCGGCTGTTTCAGCATAGGTGTAATCGCCCGCGCCGCCTGTCGGGAACATGCTGCGGGTGATCAGCTCACCCGAGCAACTGTCCTTGTTGCTGCCCAGTCCCAGGTTGCAATAAGGCTGCTCATTCAGGCGCAATGGGTTATAGGCCCAAAAGAAGCGGAATGGCGCATTGATCACCGGCATGATCACCGATAGCTCCGCGCCGGTAGACATGCGGGGAACAAAGTTGGTTCCCGAGATGGGGTGAATGTTCTTCAGGAATCCGACCTGCGAGCCAGGAATACCACCTTGGCAGGCGCCGTTGTTCCACACCGGGCAGCCGTAGAGCGGCGCGGTCAGTGAGGCGAAACCCTCCGGGCTCTGCTTCAACTGGCTCTTGTTCATTGCCGTGTCGATGCCAAAGTCATCAAAGATAGCCAAGGTGACCGAGCCGACGATCGGAATGCGATACTCCGCGTTGGAGATCAGGTTCGTATCGCCGCCAATCGAAGCAATGCCGTAGATCGGAAGCGGCACTTGAATGCACTGATTCAACTGAGGTTGCGACGGGTCACGTGGAACGCAGGTTCCATCGGGATTGGTCAATTGCACATTAACGCGAGTAGGAACATATCCGTAAGGCGTGGCGGAGCGGATGTCGAAGCCGCGCAATTGCGCCTCGCCGCCGTCGAAGAAGCGGTTGTTCGGCGGAGCGACGGAGCCGCCATAGCCCTGAATGTAGCCCAGTTGCGCGCGGATGCCCAGCACGTTGTGCCCGTTCGCCGAGGGAATCAGGTAGTGCATTGGAGTGAACTGCTTGTAGGCCACCATCGGCTGAAAGTAGCGGACGTTGCCCCAAATGCCGGAGGTCTGCATGACCACCGTGTATTCCTTGCCGGTGCGCGGGCGCATGGGATTGTTGATGGTGTTGTAGGTGTAGCTGAACGAAGCCATGCTGTTGACGATGCCGGCCAGCGCGTTGGCTCCCTGCACGCCCGACCGAAAGGCGATGGTCTGGAAGAATGTTTGCGAGGCGGTGCTGAAGGCGGTAATGGTCGACTTGCTCAACGCATAGGTAAAGCCCACGCGCTGGAATGCATGGCGCTTCAGCGGATAGCCCAGCGAGAAGGTCAATCCATCCGAGCCTTGGTTATAGTTCTGAACCAGCGCCGACTGCGCCTGCGTCAAATTGGGGGAATTACCGGTCTGCGCCTGATAATTCTTTGCCGCGTTAAAGTCCTGCTTGCTGTTGAATAACTGGAAACCAACGTTGAGCGGGCGGTTGCGCACATAGGGCTGCGTAAAGCCAAAGGTGAACTGCCGGGCAATGCTGCCCAGATTGCCCTGCAGGCTGAGTGTCTCGCCCAGGCCAAGAAAGTTGTTGGTCGAGTAGTTGACGCCCAGAAATGCTCCCGACTGGCCGCTCATGCCACCGTTGAGGGCAATCGAGTTTTTGCCCTTCTCTTTCACCTTCAACAGCAGATCCACCGTGCCCGCTTCGGCATCCTGATGGGCTTCCGAGTCCTGATCCGCCTTCAGCGGTTCAAAGTATTCAAGCTGGTTCAGGCGCAACAAGCTGTACTCCCAGAGTTGCGAGTTGTAAACCTGGCCCTCTTCCAGCATCAATTCGCGGCGAATCACCTTGTCGCGAGTGATCACGTTGCCCTGGAACTCGATGCGCGAGACATAGAAGGGCTTTCCCTCATCAATGTCAATCACCATCGAAACTGTTTTCTTTTCTTCATCGTAGGTCGGCTTTGGAATGGCGCCGAAGTTGATATAGCCGTTCTGTCCGTAGGCCTTCTTCAGGTTCTCCAGGCCTTTGCCGATCAGCGTGGCGTTGAACCAGTCTCCGTCTTTCACCGCAAAAGTCGAGCGCAGCGCTTTTTCATTCTTGATCGCCTTATTGCCGGTGAAGGTGATCGAGCCCAACCGGTACCGCTCGCCCTCTTCAATGGGAAGCAGAATGTCAATCCGCTTGCCTTTGTTGGGCCGGAAGGTAAACCAGTTCAGGCCGCCTTCGTCGCGAATCTGCGTCTTGGGCTCCTCGATGGCCGCGTTGTAGTAGCCCCGGTCGCGATAGGTAAAGCGCACCCGCTCAGAGTCCTCCTCCAGCTTGGAGGCGTCAAAGGTCTGAGCAAAGAGATTTTCAAAGATGATCGAGTAAGGAATACCGACCGGCTTCAAGTTCTTCATTGAGCGGCGCAGGACCAGCGAGCTGATGTGCTCATTGCCGGTGAACCGAATCTGGCCCACCTTCACTGTCGGGCCCTCTTTGATATTGAAGTTCACCTGCACCGAGGCCGGCGGAATAGTCTTGATCTCGGTCTTGATGGTGGCGAACTGATGCCCATGCTCGGAGAGCAGATCTTTTAAAATCGCCTCCGCCCGCTTGATCTTGGCCGGGTTGTATTGGCTCTCCACCGACAGGCCGACCTTTTCTTTCTTGAAACGGTCCAGAATGTCCGATTGAGAGATCGAGTTGTTGCCTTTGTAATTGATCTCGCGGATGGTCGGCTTCTCGACAACAAAAACATCCAGAATAATGCCCTTCTCTGTGTCCTCGCGCTCGATGCGCAATTTGTCAAAGTAGGAGGTATTCCAAAGCGAGTTGAAATCCCGTTCGATCGAAACCGGATCATAGGTGTCGCCGGGGTGGGTAAACAGGCGAGCCAAAATGGTCTCTTTGGGGATGCGCCGATTGCCAATGATCCGAATCGAATCGATGGTATCAGACTGCTGCGCAAAGGCCGAGCCGGCGGTCAGCGCCAGCGCTGCCCACAGCGCCAGTCGCGCTATACGGCCAGTCGTCCGTGCCATGCGGCAGATGCAAGTACGCTGTGTCTTCACCGGGCTGGAGCCATGCGGCGAGCAAAAATTCTGGTGCGGTCCATAGTTCAGCTTCACGGGAAGAATATCGGCACCCTCACTGCTTAAAATCTTAAAATCTGATCCTGTTACCGGAAAGATTGATTATATTTGAACGCGCCTGCCTCGCCCAAACCACCGAGCCCGCAAGCCATCCGAAAATCCTGTCTCTCCCTGGTCTCCCTGCCGCGCAATCAGCCTTCGGAGTCGGGACGGGCTCGATGAGGAACCCTACCACAGTCTAACGGACTCCAGCGGGTTAGGAGGACTTTTCCTTCTGCCGGCGAACGCAAGATGATCTTTAGACGCACGACAAGTGAACAAGACATCCAACTTGCAAGCAAGTTTTCCCAAGGAAGAACTCCAGCGAGCCAGTCTCCGGGCGTTCAGCTCCACGGCAAGGCAACTCTAAGGAACCTCTGTTGATGTAGAGGTTTTGAAAGGGTGCGGCTTTAAAGAGCCTCTGAATAAGTCGCTGTTTTGAAAGGGCGCGGCTTTACAGGCTGCGGAAAAACTCAATTCGGGCAGGTCTTGTAATAAGGGCACGACTTCAGTCGGGCCGCAAGACACTGATCATAAAGAACGGGCTTTAGCCCCCGAGGGAATCTTTGCCGCGAGGAAAGAAATAAATCAGAGGTTCCCCAAAAATCAACCAAATTCATCTTCCAGGCTAAATGCAGCCCAATCGCCTCATCGCTCACTTTTCCATTCCCCGCATTTAATCAAACACGACCGTCTTGTTTCCGTAGCAAAGAATGCGCCGGTCAAGATGCCAGCGCACGGCGCGCGACAGAACAATGCGCTCCAGATCCCGCCCCCGCTCCACCAGATCCTCCACCTGATCGCGGTGCGAGATGCGCGCTACGTCCTGCTCGATGATCGGCCCGTCGTCCAGTACCTCAGTCACATAATGGCTGGTCGCCCCAATCAGCTTCACGCCCCTGGCGTGCGCCGCGTGGTAGGGCTTGGCTCCGGTAAAGGCGGGCAAAAACGAGTGATGTACATTGATGATCGCCGCCTGATAGCGGGCGACAAAGCTGGGCGAAAGAATCTGCATATAGCGCGCCAGCACCACAAGCTCAACATGATGGCTCGTGAGCACCTCCAACTGACGAGCCTCGGCTTCGGCGCGCGTCGCGGCGCTCACCGGAATGTACTCGAAAGGGATGCCGTAGAATGCGGCGAGGTTTTCGACAGCGCGATGATTCGAGATAATCACCGGTATCTCGCAGTGCAGTTCGCCGGTTCGCCAGCGGTGCAGCAGGTCGGCCATGCAGTGCAGATATTGCGAGCAGAACAGCGCCAGTCGTGGTCCGCGATCCCCCAGCGTCAACTTCCAGCGCATTTGCAGCTCGCCGGCCAGCGGCGCAAACTCTGCCCGAAAGGCCTCCAGATCAAATCTCTCTACGGCCGAGCCAACACCTGACTCCGCGGAACCAAGCGCCCATTCCACGCGCATGAAAAAAAGACCCTGCTCGTGGTCCTGGTGCTGGTCGGCATGGAGAATGTTGGCGCCATGCCGGTAGAGCAGAGAGGAGACGCGAGCCACCAGCCCCTTCTGGTCCGGGCAATCGATCAGCAATACGGCGGAATCTTTCATACCTTTCTCAGCTTATCAGGCTTCAGAAAACTCGATTGAAAGGGAAAGGAACAAAAACGCCCAGGGCGAAACTGTTCACTGTCGACTATCCACTAACCACTGGAATTGCCATTCCCGCCGATTCCCCCTACAATAGAAGAGAACGATTGCAGGAAAGGTCTGTCCAGAGCGATGCCCAAGGAAAAAATTCACCCCAATTACGCCGCAGTGAAGGTTTTATGCGCCTGCGGAAGCAACTTTGAGACCCGTTCGACCCACAAGGGCGACGTCCACGTGGAAATCTGTTCGGTCTGCCATCCTTACTACACCGGCAAACAGCGCCTGGTGGATACGGCCGGCCGTGTCGAGCGCTTCCGCCGCAAGTACGCCAAGAGCGACAGCGCCGTGGCCGCCGCCGCCAAGTAACTGCGTCCCGGCCAGCTTCGCAACCCATGGGCCTCCGCCAAGGCGGGGGCCTTGCTGTGTTGCTCTTCGCTGGATTGATCTTGCACGAATGGCTCTGTTTTTTGATTGGAAGCAATCCGGCTTGCCGCATCAAGTCACGGCAAGCATAAACTTCCGCCAACCCGCTAACCTGCTATCACCGCGCAGTGGTGGCTAACTCGCTGATTTTGTTTATCAAAACATTCCTTTCGTCATCCTGTTCGCTGGGAGATCTGATTCGCTATGCCCCGCACAAAGCGCTCCATCCAGGTAGCCACCACCATCGACGGCGTCCCGCTGATCTGGCATCTGCATCGTGAGCAGCAGTTGACCACCGCCGAGGGCTGGCGAGGCGTGGCCATCCACGTCAAGGTTGCCGAGGGCGTGCGCAAAGAGCTGTGGCTGGAGTATCCGGCGGTGATCACGCAGAAGGCTGCTTTCACCCGAACCGATTTCGTCCAACAGAATATCTCGCCGGCAAAGGTCGCCGAGCACATTCGCCGCGCCATCGAAGCCGGCTGGAACCCGGAATCAAAAGGCCAGCGCTTCATCTACGAAGTGGATGAGCTGCCGGGGTAATCTAATCTCTCGATAAAGTGAATGAGGTTCACATGGCGGGCAAAGGCTTTACCGTGAGGAAGAACTGGGACAACCCAGCCGAGCACGCCATGCCCGCCACGGCGCGCGTGCCTGCCGAGATGCGTATCGGACCGGTACTGATTACTCCAGCCACCGTGCTGGCGCCCATGGTCGGCGTCACCGACACCGTCTTCCGCCGCTTCATCCGCCATGCGAGTCTCTTCACCGCTGCTTCACAGAACACGCAGATTCTCAATCAAGATCCTGCTTTGTATCAGGGCACGACTTCACAGGCTGAGGAAAAACTCGATTCGAGTAGGTCTTGTAACAAGGGCACGGCTTCAGCCGTGCCGCAAATGCCGCAAAAGGAAGCCGGGGCTATACAGGCTGCGGAAGAACTCAATACATGCCCAGGAGTGTCAGGGCACGACTTTAGTCGTGCCGATAAAGCTCATAAAATACATGGGGCTTTAGCCCCTGCGTCCTCCATCGACTCGGCAGTCACCAACGCCCAATCCGGCTGCGGCCTCTTGATGACCGAGTTCACCTCCGCCGACGGCCTGGCCCGTATGCGCGAGACCAAGCGCCAGCGCTATCTGACCTTTTATGACGACGAGCACCCCATCGGCGCGCAGCTCTTCGGAGCCAATCCTGAAACGCTGGCCGAGGCGGCGCGCATCGTCGAAGAGACCGGCTTTGATCTGGTAGACCTGAATCTGGGCTGCCCGGCCAAGCGTGTCGTCGGCTCCAATGGCGGCTCAGGCCTGCTGCGCGACCTGCCCCGTATCGGCGAAATCTTTCGCGCCATTCGCAAAGCAGTCACCATTCCCTTCACCGTCAAGTTCCGCCTCGGCTGGAATGACGCCGACATCATCTGCGTGGAACTGGCGCGGATGGCCGAGGCCGAAGGGCTCAATGCTCTCGCTCTGCACGCCCGTACCCGCGAACAGGGCTACAGCGGTCAGGCGCGCTGGGAATGGATCGCGCGCGTCAAAGAGGCGGTAAAGATTCCGGTCATCGGCAACGGCGATATAAGAACTCCCGAGGACGCGGCGGCGATGGTGGCCCTCACCGGTTGCGACGCGGTGATGATCGGCCGCTCCGCTCCAGCCAATCCATGGATCTTCAGGCAGATCGCCCAGTACACCGCAACCGGCAGTTACGACCGGCCCACCGTGGAAGACCGCTACCGCATGATCCGCGCCTACTTCCAAATGCTGCTCGACGAGGCCGAAGCAACCAAGGATCTGCCCCGCGCCGCGCGCCTCGGCGAAACCTCCGGCAAAATGAAGCAGTTCGCCACCTGGTTCACCCACGGCGTAACCGGCGGCGCCAAGCTGAGAGCCGCCATCTATCACTCACGCACCGGCTTCGAGGTGCTCGCCCAGGTGGACGCCTTCTTCGCCGCCCAAATTGCCGCGGGCGAGGCAAATCAAGAAGCAGAGCCGGCGGATTTTCCGGAAGATATGCTGATGGATTGTGCGCAGATCAACGAAAGCGTGGCCGAGTAGCAGAGTTTCCGTTCAAGCTGCATCTCTGCGGCAAGCCGAGCCTTCCATAAAGAGAATGGCTACATCAGATACCAGATCAGCGCGACGACTCCTGCCACGGCCAGCACAAAGACCGTCAGAATCACGCCCAGCGAGATCGGTGGATGCTCGCGGTGGCGTTGGCGGCGCGCGGCGGCAGGCAAAATAATCCGCGCAATCTCAATGCCCACGCCATCCCTGCCGCCGGCAGCAAGAGCCAGCGCCAGCAGATTCTGGCCAGCCGAATCGGCCGTCGCACTGTCTGCCGCCGCTTGAATCTCCAGCCCCGGAACGCGCCTCCACAGGCCGCCGGAGCAGAGCAGCAGCGTATCACCCACAGCGAGCGGAACCTGTTCGATTTCGACCTCGACCACCAGCCGCTGGCCCAGGCTGCGCGTCAGCACTGCGGCCTCCGGATGGTGCAGCGCTTCAGCAGCAGAGATAATCTTGCGGTCGACCATCTCCTGAACTCTGGTGTGGTCGGTGGTCAACTGGTGCATGCGTCCAGCGCGCAGCAGGTAAGCGCGGCTGTCTCCGATGTGAGCAATCCAGGCGTGGGTGATATCTCCATCCTGCTGCAGAAGTGCGGCGACCACCGTGGAGCGCGCGCCCCGCAGGGACGAATCAGGCTCAGAGGCTACTGCCAAAATGCCTGCATTGGCGCGCACAGCAGACTCGCGCATTGCGTTGTCTGCCGGATAGTCAGGCGGAAGCGCAGATAGATGCGCATAAAAATGCTCGGCCACCATGCGCGACGCAAAGGAGCTCTCAGGGCTGCTCTCGCCGCCATCAGCCACCAGCATTAGATCTCCCAAGGCAAGGCGGACGTGGAGAACAGAAACCGGGCTCTCCCCGCGATTCGCGGGATGTTCACACTCCTCGGCGAATACGATATCGGGTTGTGCGTGGATCGCCAGACTGCTCATGCCTGAACCTCATTTGCAGGACAGAACGGGCGCACGAAGGAAGGCGCTATAAGAAGCAATGCAAACCAAAGCAAAGCAAAATCACTTCGTCTCCTTCCGCACAGTGCAGCGAAAGAAGAATGATTGTTGGCCGGTCTTGCTGAGAACTGCCAAACCATGCAAACCACAGTTCAATGAATGCAGACCGTTACTCAACACATCCTATTTCGAACAAAAATCTAATCATATATTAAGACAGAAAAACAGGAAAATACTAGGAATGAATACTTTATGGCATGGATATTTCTCCTCGAGCCGTGGAAAACCAGGCACAAACCACGACGCCAAGCTCCCTGAGAGCGATAAACAACCTCAGAACAGCCGTTGCTGAGCTGGCTCCAACTCCAACCGAACCGGGACAAGCAGGGATGCGTCGTTGTTGCCAATCTTGCCGACGCGCTGGCTCACCGGCCAGGCCAGCATTCGATCCGGAGCGTAGGGGTGCAAAAGGTCGAGAGGCGGTGCAATCCGTTCGTCCCTATCCAGCCACCGTTCGTAAGAAGAGCGCTCAATGATCACCGGCATGCGGTCATGAATCGCGGCCAGCCTCTCGTTCGCACAAGTGGTGAGAATGGTAAAGCTCTCCAGCAGATGGCCGCCCGCGTCGCGCCAGTTCTCCCACAGGCCGGCAAAAGCAATCGGTTCACCGCTCGCGAGCGCAATGGCGTAAGGCTGTTTCGTCTTCGTGCCGGATGGTTGCCACTCGTAGTAGGCATCGGCGGGAACCAGGCAGCGGCGCTTCTTGAGCGCGGCGCGGAAGGCGGGCTTGGTCTCCACCTCCTCGGCGCGGGCGTTGATCGTCTTCAGCCCGATGTGCGCGTCCTTGGCCCAGGAGGGAACCAGTCCCCAGCGCAGCAGAGCCGCCTCGCGCTGGCCGCTCTCGCTGCTCAGGCGCACCACCGGTTGATAGCTCTGCGGCGCGGCGTTCCAGGTGGGCGCCCAGCGCATCTGTTCCAGATCCATCTCAAACCACTCGGCTAAAAGCTCTTGCGCGGATTTTCGGGCGTAGCGGCCACACATGATGGCTCCAGAATATCCGGAAACGGCGGCAGAGGGATTGACAAGCAGCCAAATTCAGTGAATGATAGGCGAATATAAGGCGAATACGATGCCCTCTGCCGCTGCCCTACGCATCCAAATCGAAGATGCCCTCGCAACCCGCTTTCCCGCGGCGCTGACCCCGGTTGCGCGCACCCTTCATGAGACAGCGCCCACCGGCATTGCTGCTGTGGACACGATGCTCGACGGCGGCCTGCCGGTGGGCGCAATCAGCGAGCTCGTGGGGCCGGAATCTTCCGGACGGACAAGCCTGGCGTTAGCCTTTCTGGCGCGCAGAACTGCTGATAACCAGGTCTGCGCCTGGATCGACGCCGGAGATGCCTTCGATCCAGAGTCGGCCGCGGCCAGCGGCGTCAGGCTTCGGCAACTGCTTTGGGTGCGCTGCGGCGGCCGTGTGGCGGAAAAACTCGATCAGGCTCTGCGCGCCACGGATTTGCTTTTGCAGGCGGGCGGCTTTGCGGCTATCGTCCTGGATCTGGGCGGCCTGGACCCGGCACAGGGAATGCGCATTCCGCTGGCTTCGTGGTTTCGATTTCGTCAGGCGGCCGACCGCACGCGTTGCAGCCTGTTGATGCTGGGCCGGGCCTCGTATGCGCAATCGAGCGCCGCGGTAGTGTTGGATTGCGCGCCGCTTCGCGTTCAAATCCAGAGAGGAACAGTACTTGCTGGAGCCAGCTTTCATTTCAGCCAGCAGAGGCAGCGTTTCAAGCCGCCGATGGACGGCCAGCGCAAGCCGCCCGTATCGGCATCGGCAGCGCAGGCTGCCTGGACCGCGCAAGCCGCCTGGACTGCGGAGAGGAGCGCATGAGCCGCGAACTCTACGCCTGTGTCCAAGCCGCCGAGTTTCCGGCGCAAGCCGTGCTGCGTTTGCGCCCTGATTTGAAAGCGCAGCCGGTCGCGGTGCTCGATGGTCCCCCGCACGATCAGAGCATCTGCGCCTGCAACCGGCTGGCCGCGCAGCGCGGCGTGGTGCATGGCCTCGCGCGCATCGAGGCGGAGAGCGTGGCAGGCTTGCAATTGCTCCCGCGCTCGCTCGCCGTCGAGCAGGCCGCCCGCATGGTGATGCTCGAAGCCGCCGCCCACTTCTCGCCGCGCATCGAAGAGGTTAGCGCGGCGCATACATGCTCGTTTGTGCTGGACATTGCCGGCTGCGAGCTGCTCTTTGGCCCCGCCGCAATGATCGCCGCGCGGCTGCGCGAGGCCATGGCCGCGACGGGCTTTCGCGTCTCGGTTGCAGTAAGCGCCAACTTTCACGTCGCGCGCATGAAGGCTGCAACAGCCCGTGGCGTCACGATCATCCCCGCCGATGAAGAAGCCGCTTCAATAGCCAAACTTCCACTCAGCGCGCTGAATCTTGCTGAGAATCCCCGCGAAACCTTCGCCCTCTGGGGCATTCGTACCCTGGGCGAACTGGCCGCGCTGCCGGAGGTCGAGCTGATCGCGCGGCTGGGCGCGGAGGCTCGCGAGTGGCGGTCTATGGCGCACGGCGCGGCGCGGCACGCCTTTCAGCCGATCGAATCCGCCTTCACGCTGCGCGAGTTGTACGAGTTCGACTCGCCCGTCGAGCAGATGGACGGCTTGCTTTTCATCGCCGCGCGCATGATCGATTGCCTCGTGGAGCGCGCCGCAGCCCATGCCTTGTCGCTGGCCTCGCTGGCCGTGGAGATGCAGCTTGAAGGCCGTGCAACCCACCGGCTCCATCTCCGCCCCGCGCTGCCCACGGTCGAGCGCAACTTCCTGCTCAAGCTGCTGCATCTCGAGCTGGCCGCGCATCCTCCGCCGGCAGCGGTGCTGGCGTTCACGTTGACCGCCGAGCCAGGCCAATCCAACAAGATTCAACTCGGCCTCTTTGCGCCGCAGACGCCGGAGCCATCGCGGCTCGACGTGACGCTGGCGCGCATCAAGGCCATCGTTGGCGAAGAGCGCGTCGGAACGCCGGTGCTGGAAGACAAGCATCAATCGGCGAGCTTTCACACCGAGGCCTTCCGCGTGGATGCGAACGCCACCCCCTTAGATCCGCCGCCCGCGCGCATGGCGTTGCGCCGCGTGCGCCCTCCGCGCGTGATTCACGTCGCGCTGCGCGACGGCAACCCCGTGGCCTTTCGCGACTGTGGCCAAAGCTTTCCGGTTGCCGCGGCCTACGGACCCTGGCGCTCCAATGGTTGCTGGTGGTCGGTCGATGCATGGGATACCGAGGAGTGGGACGTGCTGACCGCCGACCGCGACGGCCTCGCCCTGAGCTGTTTGCTGGTGCACGATCGCTTGCGCGGCGAATGGCGTTTGGAGGCGCTGCTTGACTGACTATGTTGAGTTGCACGCGTCCAGCGCCTTCAGCTTTCTGGCCGCGGCATCGCAGCCCGAGGCGCTGATCGAGCGCGCCGCGGAACTCGAAATGCCGGCGCTGGCGCTGGCCGATCGCAACGGCCTCTATGGTGTAGCGCGCTTCCACACCGCGGCGCGGCGCGGCGGCCTGCGCGCCCACATCGGCGCGGAGATTGCCGTCTCATCCTTCGGCCAGCGATTGCAACCCGCCGCATGGCTGCCGCACACGCCGCTTGATGAGCCAGCGCGCATCGTCCTGCTCTGCGCCTCGCAAGTGGGCTACCAGAATCTCTGCCAGTTGATCACACGCTTCAAAATGCGCGAAGAAACCAAGTCCGAGGGCGCGGCTACGCTTGACGATCTGGCCGAGTTCTCCGCCGGACTCATCTGTTTGACCGGCGGCGACGAAGGCCCGCTCGCCGCGGCGCTGTCGAATCAAGGCAGCCGGCGCGCCGCATCCATCGCCGGGCAGCTTGCCGCCATTTACGGACGCGGCAATCTCTACATCGAGTTGCAGCGCCATCAGCAGCGCGATGAAGAGGCGCGCAATCAGGCTCTGATCCAGTTGGCGGAAAAACTTCATCTGCCCATCGTTGCCACCAACGGCGTGCGCGCGGCAACGGAAAAAGACCGCGAGATTCTTGATGTGCTCACCAGTATTCGCAACCACACGCCGCTCGATTGCGCCGGCCGCCTGCTCACCGCCAACGCCGCGCGCAGCCTGCGCAGCGCTGGCGAAATGCGTCTGCTCTTTCGCGATCTTCCCGAAGCCCTCGCCAACACAAGCATCGTTAGCGAGCGATTGCAATTTACCCTCGACCATCTCGGCTACGAATTTCCCCATTATCCTGTTCCAGAAGGCGAAACCATGGACAGCTTTCTGGCCATGCGCGTCGACGAAGGCGTTCGCAAACGCTATCAGATTCCCTTGAAGCGCCATCTGTTTGAAAAGGCGCGCACCCAAGTGGCGCGCGAGCTGGCTCTCATCGCCAAGCTCGGCTTCGCCGGCTACTTCCTCATCGTTTGGGACATGATTCGCTACTGCCAGCGGCAGGGGTTCTTGGTGCAGGGACGCGGCTCAGCGGCCAATTCCGCCGTCTGTTACGCTCTCGAAATCACTGCCGTTGATCCGGTCGGCATGGAGCTTCTCTTTGAGCGCTTCCTCAATGAAAGCCGCAACGAGTGGCCGGACATCGATCTCGATCTACCCTCCGGCAGCGAGCGCGAGAGCGTGATTCAATACGTTTACCAGCGCTACGGCTCGCTGGGCGCGGCCATGACCGCCAACGTCATCACCTATCGCGGACGCTCTTCCGCGCGCGAGGTCGGCAAGGCGCTCGGCTTTGAAGATGAGCAGACCGAGCGACTCAGCAGCCTCATGGGCCACTGGGAGTGGCGTGGCGAAAACGACACTCTGGATCGCCGCTTTGCGCAGGCCGGCTTCGATCTGAATCATCCGCGCATCGCGCACTACTTCAGCCTCTGCCAGCGCATCAAGAGCCTGCCGCGCCATCTCGGCCAGCACTCCGGCGGCATGGTCATCTGCGCGGGAATGTTGAATCGCGTCGTCCCCATCGAGCGCGCCTCCATGCAAGGCCGCACCGTCATTCAATGGGACAAGGAAGACTGCGCCGACCTCGGCCTCATCAAGGTGGATCTGCTTGGCCTGGGCATGATGGCTGCGCTCAAAGAAACCATCGAGCTGATTCCGCGCCACTACAACACCAATGTCGATCTCGCCGCTCTGCCCGAGGATCCGCTCGTCTATGAGACGCTGCGCAAGGCCGACACGGTGGGAATGTTCCAAGTCGAGAGCCGCGCGCAGATGGCCTCGCTTCCCCTCAACGGGCCGGCGCGCTTCTACGATCTGGTGGTTCAGGTGGCCATCATTCGCCCCGGTCCCATCGCCGGTAAAATGATGCATCCGTACATGCGCCGCCGCCAAGGCAAAGAAGAGGTCACCTATCCGCATCCCGCGCTGGAGCCGGTGCTGAAGCGCACGCTCGGCATTCCGCTATTTCAAGAGCAGTTGATCCGCATGGCCATGATCGTCGCCAACTTCACCGGCGGCCAGGCGGAGGAGCTGCGCCGTGCCGTGGGTA
>Ga0181520_10001517_pt1 | contig 46859 bp, 32 predicted proteins | sample PEATcosm2014_Bin_29_FD_132451 | JGI IMG/M metagenome (GOLD analysis project Ga0181520, IMG submission 132451) | Peatland microbial communities from MTU Mesocosm Facility, Houghton, MI, USA - PEATcosm2014_Bin02_30_metaG | ecosystem: Environmental > Terrestrial > Soil > Wetlands > Peat | place... | reverse complement strand
TCCGCGCAGCGCGGAATCAGCCGCAGCGCGTCGGGGCCTCAAGGCGTGTTGAGTATTTCCGACGCGGTCATTCCTGCGGAGCTGCTGCGGCTGGTCTGCGACACAGCCGCGGTCCGGGCACGGATCCAGTAACGGAGGGCGGCGGGAAACGGAGCGCCACGCCACTTTCGTGCGGGCGACGGCGCTCAAAAAGCTCGCGGCTCGCGCGTGCGGGCGAAAGCGCCGTCGCCGCTGCGCTTTGCCGGCGCAGTCCAAGACGCGATGGGAGTTTCCGAGCACGTCGGCATTGCGCGGAGCGTTATGGACCGCGGCTGTGTCCCGCGCGGCGTGGGATCAGCCGCAGCGCGTCGGGGCCTCAAGGCGTGTTGAGTATTTCCGACGCGGTCATTCCTGCGGAGCTGCTGCGGCTGGTCTGCGACACAGCCGCGGTCCGGGCACGGGGCGGAAAAACTTCTTTGCGCCTTTGCGCGGGCGGGGGTTTGCGTTAATGGTGTGATATGCAAGTGCGTTTTCTCCTGGGCCCGGCGGGCAGCGGCAAGACTTACCGCTGCCTGGCGGAGATTCGCGCCGCGCTGGGGCGGTCGCCGGAAGGGGCGCCGCTGGTGCTGATTGCGCCCAAGCAGGCGACGTTTCAACTCGAGCGGCAGTTGCTCGGCACGGGGGCGCTGGCGGGGTTTACGCGGTTGCAGGTGTTGTCCTTTGACCGGCTGGCGGAATTCGTTTTTGAAAAGTTGGGCGTGGCGTCGCCGCGGCTGCTGTCGGCGGAAGGGCGGATCATGGTGTTGCGGGCTCTCCTGCGGCGGCATGAGGGGGAGCTGAAGCTGCTGCGGGGGAGCGTGCGGCGGGTGGGGTTTGCACAGGAGCTGGCCGGGCAATTGGCAGAGCTGGAGCAGCATCAGTTCGGCCCGGCCCGGCTGCGGTCGCTGGCGGCGAAGGCGGACCTGCGCCCGGACTTGCGCGACAAGCTCGCGGACTTGGCGCTGTTGGCGGAGAAATATGCGGATTGGCTTACGACGCACGATTTGCAGGACGCCAACCGCCTGCTGGAGATCGCCACGGAAAAGCTGCGGGGCCAGCCGGCGGGCGGAGCGGTGAAGATCGGGGGACTGTGGCTGGATGGCTTCGCGGAGATGACGCCGCAGGAACACGCGTTGCTGGCGGCGGTGATTCCGGGCTGCGCGGAGGCGACGCTGGCGTTTTGCCTGGCCACGGAGCCGACGCCGACGAGTTCCTGGCTGTCCATCTGGTCGGCGATCGGGAAGACGTTTCAGCGCTGCCGGGATCAACTGGCGGCGCTGCCGGGATGCGAAGTGTGCGTGGAGCCGCTGCAACGCCAGCCGGGGCGAAACCGGTTTCCGACCGACTCGGCGCTGGACGCTTTGGAAAGCAGTTGGGCGCTGCCAGTGGCGCCGGCGGGCGAATTTCCAGGATTGGCGGCGGAGCTTTCGGTGACGGCGTGCGCCACGCCGGAAGCGGAGGCGGTGCTGGCGGCGCGAGAGCTGCTGAAATTCGTGCGGCAGGATGCGGGGAACCGGTTTCGCGATTGCGCGGTGCTGGTGCGCAACCTGGAGGCGTATCACGGGCCGCTGGCGCGGACGTTTCGCCGGTACGGCATTCCCTTTTTCCTGGACCGGCGCGAGAGCGTGGCGCATCACCCGCTGGCGGAGCTGACGCGGAGCGCGCTGCGGACGGTGGCGGGCGACTGGCAGCCCGACGACTGGTTTGCGGCGCTGAAGGCGGGGTTTACGGCGCTGCCGGAGACGGAATTGGACCGGCTGGAAAACGCGGCGCTGGAACATGGCTGGCGCGGCAAGCAATGGCGCGAGGCGCTGCCGGATGAGTATTGCGAACGGCTGCGGCTGCGGGTGCTGCCGCCGTTCGAGACGCTGTATCGCGCCTTGCAGCGGGGCAAGCTGGAGCCGACCGGCCCGGAGCTGGTGGCGGCGATTCGCGGGCTGTGGGCTGATCTGCGCGTGGAGGCGGTGCTGGCGGAATGGAGCCAGGCGGAAACGAACCCCACGCGGGGCCTGCAACCGGCGTCCGTACACCAGACGGTTTATGAGCAGATGGCGTCGTGGCTGGAGAACGTGGACCGGGCGTTTCCGCGCGAGCGGCTGCCGCTGCGCGATTGGCTGGTGGTGCTGGACGCGGGGCTGGCGGGGCTGACGGTGGGGGTGATTCCGCCGGCGCTGGACGAAGTGCTGGTGGGGGCGATAGACCGGGCGCGGAATCCGGACTTGAAATTCGCGCTGCTGCTGGGCGTGAACGAATCGGTGTTCCCGGCGCCGCCGCGCATGCCGGTGATTTTGACCAATGCCGACCGGGACGAACTGGACCGGCAGAACGCGCCGCTGGGGACGAACGTCTTCGACCAGATTTCGCGCGAGCGCTTTCTGGGGTACATCGCGTGCACGCGGGCGAGCCGGCGGCTGGCGGTGACTTTTCCGCGGCAGGATGCGGCGGGCCGGGCGCTGTCGCCGTCGCCGTTCATCCGGCTGCTGCAACGGAATTTTCCGCAGTTGGAGATCGGGGAATTTTCGGCGGCGCCGGACTGGCGGGGGGCGGAGCATGCCACGGAGTTGATCGGGGAAATCGTGCGGCCCGGGGCGGGGATTGATGGCGAATTGCGGCAATGGCCGGCGGTGCAGGCGCTGGGGGAAAAGCTGGCGCGGCTGCGCGAGCCGGACGAGGCGGAGCCGCTTTCGCCGGCGCTGGCGGAAAAGATTTACGGGCCGGTGCTGAAGACCTCCGTGAGCCGGCTGGAGGAATTTGCGCAATGTCCGTTCCGCTTTTTCGTTCATTCGGGATTGCGGGCATCGGAGCGGAAGCGATACGAGCTGGACGCGCGGGAGCGGGGGAGTTTCCAGCACGAAGTCCTGAAAAACTTCCACGACGGCCTGGTGGCGGAAGGCAAACGGTGGCGGGACGTGACGCCGGCGGTGGCGCGCGCGCGGGTGCGGCAGGCGGCGCTGGCGCTGGCGCCGGAGTTTCGCGAGGGGCTGCTGGGCGCGGACGAGCGGAGCCGGTACGCGGCGCGGTCGCTCACGGCGGCGCTGGAGGAATTTGTGGCCACGCTGGTGGCATGGATGCGGGGGCAATACGCGTTTGACCCGGCGAAGGCGGAGACGGATTTTGGGCTGGGCGAAACGGGGCTGCCGGCGTGGGAGATTCCGCTGGGGCACGGCCACACGCTGGCGCTGCGGGGAAAGGTGGATCGGATTGACCTGTGCGTGGCGGGGGAGCAGGCGCTGGCGGTGGTGATGGATTATAAATCAAGCGCGAAGAAGCTGGACAAGGTGTTCATCGAGCACGGGGTGCAATTGCAGTTGCTGGGCTACCTGGCGGCGGTGCGGCGCTGGCCGGCGGCGTTTTTTGGGGTGAAGCAGATCGTGCCGGCGGGGGTGTTTTACGTGAATTTGAAGGGGCAGTTTGAGAGCGGGGCCTCGCGGACAGAGGTGCTGGGGACGGCGGACGAGGCGCGGCGGCAGGCGTACCGGCACAGCGGGCGGTTCGATGCGGCGTTTTTGGATCACCTGGATCGGTCGCGGGCGGGCGATCAGTTCAGTTACCGATTGAACAAGGACGGCTCGGTGCGGTCGAATTCCGCAGAGTCGCTGGCGGCCGGGGAATTTGGGGCGCTGCTGGACGGGGTGGAAGAGCAGTTGCGGACGCTGGGGGGGCGGATTTTTGCGGGGGAGGCGGCGGTGGACCCGTATCGCAAGGGCGCGGCGACGGCGTGCGATTATTGCGATTACCGGGCGGTGTGCCGGATTGACGATTGGGCGCACGAGTTCCGGGAATTGCGGGCGGCGGAGAAGGCGGCGGCGGAGGCGGCAGGCTGAGCGGCTATGCCGGCCGGCCGCGAAACCATGGCGAGGCGCAAATGAAAACGTATTTGAAAATCTGGCTGGCGGCGGCGATGGTGGCGTTGGCCGGCTGTACGCACGGGCCGGCGGACAGCCCGGCGCCCAAGCCGGCGGCAAACCCGGAGGCCAGCAACCATTCAACCACAACCAACACAACGATGAACTTCCCGTTTCAACGAAGCGAAGAGGAGTGGCGCAAAATCCTGACGCCCGAACAATATCAAGTCCTGCGCGAGGCCAGCACGGAGCGGCCGTTCACGGGCAAGTATTGGAAGACGAGCGAGCCGGGGGTGTACCGCTGCGCGGCGTGCGGGGCGGTGCTGTTCACGTCCAAGGACAAGTTCGATTCCGGCTGCGGCTGGCCGAGTTTCTCGGACCTGGCGGCCAAGGGGACGGTGGTGGAGCGGCCCGATACGAGCTTCGGGATGCAGCGCACGGAGGTGCTGTGCGCCAATTGCGGCAGCCACCTGGGGCATGTGTTCGATGATGGCCCGGCGCCGACGGGCCTGCGCTATTGCATCAATTCGGCTTCGATTGATTTTCGGCCCGAGGCGCCCACCAACCCGCCGGCAAAATAGCTGCGGCCGGATTGGCCACAGACGCACACGAACAGGCGCGGACGGACACGGACGGCGGTGGAACTGGATCGTTCCCGCTCAGTAGTACTCCTGGACGGTTTTGACGCCGTAGCCGGCTTGTTTCAGCGAGGCGATGCCGCGGATGGCGGCTTCGGCGCTGGAAATGGTGGTCATGATGGGCGTGCCCGTATAGACGGCCGTGGTGCGGATGCGGATTTCGTCGGCCCGGGGGGTGGCGCCGCTGGGGGTGTTGATGACGAGCTGGAGCTCCTTGTTTTTGAGGAGGTCAATGGCGTTGGGGCGGCCCTCCTGGAGCTTGTGGATGCGCTCGACCTTGAGGCCGGCCTTCTGGAGAATGGTGGCGGTGCCGCTGGTGGCGATGAGTTCGAAGCCCAGCTCGACGAAGTTGCGGGCGACTTCGACGATCTTCTTTTTGTGGGCGTCGCTGACGCTGATGAAGATCTTGCCGCTGAGGGGCAGGGGGGAGCCGGCGGCCATCTGCGACTTGGCGTACGCAATGCCGCGGTCGGCGTCCAGGCCCATGACTTCGCCGGTGGAGCGCATTTCAGGCGAGAGGAGGATGTCCTGGCCGTGGAAGCGGTTGAAGGGGAAGACGGATTCCTTGACGGCCCAGTACTTGGGCCAGATTTCCTCGGTGAACTTCAACTCCTTGAGGGTTTTGCCGGCCATGACCTTGGCGGCGAGCTTGGCCAGGGGCACGCCGATGGCCTTGCTGACGAAGGGCACGGTGCGGGAGGCGCGGGGGTTGACTTCGAGGACGTACACGGTGCCGCCCTTGACGGCGTACTGGACGTTCATGAGGCCGACGACCTTCAGTTCGCGGGCCATGGCGTGGGTGTACTCGCGGATGGTGGCAATGGCCTTCTTGGCCAGTTGATGCGGGGGCAGCACCATGGCGGCGTCGCCGGAATGGACCCCGGCGAATTCGATGTGCTCAATCATGGCCCCGATGACGATGGTGCCGGCATCCGGCCGGTCGAGGCCGACGTCGGAGAGGCAATCCACGTCCACCTCGGTGGCGTCCTCAAGGAATTTATCCACCAGGACGGGGCGTTCGGGCGAGGCCTCGACGGCGAACCGCATGTAATGGGAGAGTTCGGCGTCCGAATAAACGATCTGCATGGCGCGGCCGCCGAGGACGAAGCTGGGGCGGACGAGCACAGGGTAGCCGAGTTTCTTGGAGGCGGCGAGGGCCTCGGCGACGTTGGTGGCGAGGCCGTTGGGCGGCTGGGGGATTTTCAGCTTGTTGAGCATGGCCGCGAAGAGTTTGCGGTCCTCGGCGATTTCGATGCTCTGGGGCGAGGTGCCGATGATATTGACGCCGTTTTTTTGGAGGCCGAGCGCGAGGTTCAGGGGCGTCTGGCCGCCGAACTGGGCGATGGCGCCCCAGCATTTTTCCCGCTCGTAAATGTGCAGCACGTCTTCGAGCGTGAGCGGCTCGAAGAACAGCTTGTCGCTGGTGTCGTAATCGGTGGAGACGGTTTCCGGATTGGAATTGACCATGATGGTCTCGAAGCCGTCCTCCTTGAGGGCGAAGGCGGCATGGACGCAGCAGTAATCAAATTCGATGCCCTGGCCGATGCGGTTGGGGCCGCCGCCGAGGATCATGACCTTTTTCCGGGAACTGTCCGGCTTCACCTCGTCGTCGCCGCGGTCGTAGGTGGAGTAATAATAGGGGGTGTAGGCCTCGAATTCGGCGGCGCAGGTATCCACGAGGCGGTAGCTGGGGACGAGGTTGAGTTTTTTGCGCAGGGCGCGGATTTCGTCCTCGGTGGAGCCGGTCAAATGGGCGATTTGCCGGTCGGAGAAGCCGAGCGATTTGGCGCGGGCGAGTTTTTCAGCGTTAAGTGGTGGCATCAGACGAACATCAAATTCACAATAGTAAGCCGGAATTGGGGCGGCGTGTCCAGCAAGTACGGGCGGCTAGGGCGGGCGGCTACGGCGCGTAGCCGAAGGCGCGGCCATAGGGGGCCAGGCGGTCGCTGAGCGGCGCGAGGGCCTCGGCATAATGCTTCCAGCGGCCGACGGCGCGCTGATACACGGGGCGCGTGGCGTCGCGGTAGGTGGGCGAGAAGACGAATTTCCCGCGGCTGGCCTCGGGGAAGGCCGCCTGCTGCGGGTGCCAGGACAGGCCGAGGAATTCGGTGACGCGGCGGCCCTCGGATTCGAGGTTGGCGACGAGGTCTTCGTAGCGGGTTTCAATCCAATCGAAGCCGCCGAGGTCGCGCAGGCGGAGCCAGACATCCAGGAGGTCGGCGTAGTGGGTGACGGTGCGGTCGAGGCTGAGGAAATTGGCGTTGGTGGCGTTCAAGCGCAGGTTCTGAAAATAGCAACTGACAATGACGTCGCGGGGATCGCGCAGGGCGACGATGACCTTCAATTCGGGAAAGAGGCGCAGCCAGAGCGGCAGCCAGGCGGTGGCGGAGGGGTTCTTGTCCAGGAGCAGGGAGGGCGGCGGGTCGGCCAGGGGCTCGCGGAGGAGGTTTTGGAAATAGCGTTGCTGGAACCGGGCGCGCTGGACGGGCGTGAGGGCGTTCAAGACGTTCACGGTGAGCGCGGGCGAGCCGTTGAGCGGGGCGAGTTTTTCCGCCACCTCGTCGGGGAAGGCCATGGGCTCGTCGTAGGCGGCGATACCCGGATGGGCGCCGAGGATCTGTTCGAGCAGGGTGGTGCCGGTGCGCGGGTGGCCGCCGAGGAAGGCGAGCCGATGCGGGCTGGGCGCGGCCGGGCCGTCCTGGCGCCAGCGGCGGAGGGTGTCGGGCGTCAGCGCGGCCAGCAGTTCACGGCGGCGGCGGACGGAGCGGTCGTAGTCCTGCTCCAGCTTGGCGACGTTGGTGGAGCGGCGGAGGATGGCCTTGGCCTCGCCGAGCCAGCGGAGGGCCTCGGCGTATTGGCCGAGTTCATCCAGGACCACGGCAAGCTGGTGGCAGGCGGAATAATTGACATTGGCGTCGTGCGGGCCGCGCTGGATGAGGTCGCGCAGCAGTGTTTCGGCCTGGGCATTTTCGCCGCGGCGGTGGAGCAGGAGGGCTTGGACGCAGAGCACCTGGGCGTTGCGCGGATCGCGGGCGAGGCAGGCTTCCACGCAATGCCAGGCGTCGTCGAGGCGGCGTTCGCGCTCGTACCAGTCGGCCAGGCTCAATTGAGCGTGGAGGGAAGTGGGCGCGGCGGCCACGGCCTGTTCGAAGCAGGCGCGGGCGCGGGCGGGCTGGCGCAGCCAGTGATATTGCTGGCCGAGCAGCACAAGGAGGGAAACATTCTTGCCGGCCAGGGCGGCGGCGCGCCGGCAGGCTTCATCGGCCAGGGCAAAATCGAGATGTTTGCCGGCGGCGAAGCCCAATTCGTACCACAGCCGGGGCGTGTCCGGGAAGTCCTTCAACAAATCGTGATAGAGGGCGAGGGCCTGGTCCGTACGGCCGCCCAGCAGGTGCTGCTGCGCCTTTTGCCAGCGGGCAATGTGGCGGGCGGCTCCGGGCGCGGTTTCCAAATCTTTGGGCATGAAAAATACGGGCTATCAATCCCATCCGGGAAAAAGCAAAGCAAGTATTTTCCTGCCAGCGCTTGACTGCCCCGGGGCGATCAACATCATTGGAGGCAACTCAGAATCGTCATGTTTATCGCCATTCCAGTGGGCATGAATTATCGGACCGAGCGGATGCCGGTGGTGACGTTTACCCTCATTGGAATCAACACGCTGGTCTGGGTGGTTTCAGAGATTTGCTCGGTGGCGACGGATGGGGCGTCACAACAGTGGATATTCGACCATCTCTGGCTGGTGCCGGCGGACTTCACGTGGCATGCGGCGTTGACTTCGATGTTTGTGCATGCGGGCTTTTTTCATCTGTTCGGCAACATGTTATTTCTGTTTCTGTTCGGCTCGTGCGTGGAGGATCTGGTGGGGCGGCTGCGCTTTGCCATCTCGTATTTGGTTTGCGGACTGATTGCGGATTTTGTGTATGTGGCGATGTCGCCGATGCATTTTCAATCGGTGGTGCCGATGGGGGGCGCGTCCGGGGCCATCAGCGCGTGCCTGGGGATGTATCTGCTGCTGCGGGCGGGGGCGGAGATTGAGTTTAAATATTTTTTCTGGTTCTTCCTGGTGTACGTGCGGACAGGGAATTTTGAAGTTCCAGCGTGGGTGGCCATTACGCTCTGGTTTGGCAAGGACCTGCTGTTTGCGGTATTGGGCATGTTTGACGTGTTGCCCGGGGGCGGCGGGGTGGCGTTTGGCGCGCATGTGGGGGGATTTGCGGGCGGGCTGGCGGCGGCGGCGATTTTCCAGTGGATGAAGCATCGCGGGGAAGCGCGGCCGGAGCCGACGAAAATGGTGATTGAGCCGGCGGCGGCGCTGGCTGCGGCGCGAAGGGTGCCGGCACCCATCCGGGCCACCGGCGAAACGCCGACGATCTTCTTGCATGACGGGCAGCAACAAACCGGCCCGTTCACGCTCAGCGCGGTGCAGGCGATGCTGGAGCGGGGCGAAATCAATACCGACGCGAGTTATTGGAGCGAAGGGATGTCCGACTGGCAAAGCGTAACGGATCTATCGAGCCAGCCGATGTAAGGAGCGGTTGCTTCGGCGGGGCGGCCCTGCTAATTTTTGGCATCAGGCAACCAGGCAAACATTACAATTCATGAACGAACAAAAATCTCCTTTGGCGGGCATCTTGATGGGCAGCGATTCGGACTGGCCGGTGATGAAGGCGGCGGCGGAGGTGCTGGCAGAATTCGGGATCGGCTCGGAAGCGCGGGTGATTTCGGCGCACCGGGACCCGCAGGGGCTGGAGGAATACGCGGGCGGGGCGGGCGGGCGCGGGTTGAAGGTGATCATTGCCGGGGCGGGTGGGGCGGCGCATCTGCCGGGCGTGACGGCGGCGTTCACGACGCTGCCGGTGATCGGGGTGCCGATTTTGGGCAAGGCGTTTGACGGTTTTGACTCGCTGCTGTCCATCGTGCAGATGCCGCCGGGCGTGCCGGTGGCGGCGGTGGCGGTGAACGGCGCGCGGAATGCGGGCATCCTGGCGGTGCAGATCCTGGCCGTGGGCGACGCGCGGTTGCAGGAGGCGCTGAAAAAGTTCAAGGTGCGCCTGCGGGACGAATCGCGCGCGAAGAACAAGACACTGGCGCAGTGAGGCCGGCGGCGGGAGCGGCGCCCCGGCGGCGCGGGGAAGCTTTTGAATTTTGAATCCGCAGGCTGCGCCGCGTCAGGGCGGGCGGCCGCGGGAAAGGAGTTTGGACCACCATGCAACGACTCATTGAAGGCGCGCACAAGTTTCGCACCACGGAATTTGGCAACTATCGGGAGCTGTTCCACAAGCTTTCCAAGGAGGGCCAGAATCCGCACACGCTGTTCATCACCTGCTCGGATTCCCGGGTGCTGGCGGAGCTGATCACGCAGAGCCAGCCGGGGGATTTGTTTGTGGCCAAGAACGTGGGAAACATCGTGCCGCCGGCGGCGCTGCGGGGCGACGTGAATTCCACGGCGGCGGCGATTGAATTTGCCGTGGCGAAACTGCGGGTGCACGACATTGTCATTTGCGGCCATTCCCAGTGCGGGGCGATGTCCGCGTTGCTGGCGGACACGCCGGTGGGGGCGGACACGCCGCATTTGCGCGACTGGCTGGGGCTGGCGGCGCCGGTACGGGCGACGGTGGAACGAAATTACGGGCACCTGCGGGAGCGGGCCGCGCGCGAAACCGCGGCCGCCGAGGAGAATGTCCTCTACGGCCTGGAGAATCTGCGCGGCTATCCGTGCGTGCAGGCGCGGCTGGCCGACAGCACGCTCCGCCTGCACGGCTGGTTCTTCAAGATTGGCACGGCGGAGCTGTTCGCCTACGACCCGCAATTGCGCCAGTTTGCGCCGCTGGCGGGGCCGCCATAGAACGGCGGCGTTTTTCAGCGTGTTTCAACGGCCGGTCCAACGGGCGCTGATTTCCGCCGTCAGCGTTTCACCGGCCGGCCGCCGCCGGCCGATTTGCGGGAGTCTTGGGGCCTGGCTTTGGCGCGGGCGCCGGCTGCGGGATTCCCGGTGGCGGGCGCGCGGGCGGCCAGGTCTTTCCGGTAGGAGATCACCAGCAGCAGCAGGACGACCACGGTCAGGCCCTCCGCCGCCAGGGTCACGGGCAGCCAGCCGGTGGGGGGCTGGAATTTGAATTCGATTTGGTGGGCGCCGGGAGGCACCTGGACGCCGCGCATCAGAAAATTGCAGCGCAGCAACTTCGCGGGCTGACGGTCCACCCAGACGTTCCAATTGGGATCGAAATGGTCGTTGAGGAGCAACACGGACGGCACGTGGGCGCTGGCGTTGAACACGATGTCCTTGGGCGCATAGCTGACATAGTCCACCGTGCCGGCCGGCTGGGCGGCATTGGTGGCGGAACAGTCCGGCGCGCCGCCGGCCACGAAGACGCTGGCCGCGGGATCGAAGGCGGGGTTGAACAATTGGCTCAAGACGTCGGCGTCGTTGGTGGTGACCTGCCAGCGGGAATACAGCTTGACGCGGGGCAGGGTGCCCGTCAGTTGAAACACGGCGAAGGGGCCGTTGGTGTTCAGGACGGCGGTGACTTGGTCGGCCCGCTTGGCCACGCGGACGCCGGGTTTGCGCTCCAGGGAGAAGCCGGCGATGGGCACGACGGAATCGGAGCCCACATAGGCCTGCTGTTGCAGGAATTCGGCGAAGCTGGCGGGCGCGAGGACATAGCGGGTGGCCTCGAGGTGCCAGGCGCGGACCAGATGGAACCAAGCCCCGAAACCATTGGTTGAATTGATTGCCTTGGTGAAGGCGCTGTAGTCCTCCGGAATGCGCGGCATTTCGACGGTCTCGAAGGAGTGGATGTTATAGTAGGGGAATTCGTGCTGGAGCCATTCCAACTGGTAAAGTTTGGCCAGCAGGGCCAGACGGCCGGTGGTATCGAGCGGGGCGATGGCCACGCGGTGGTCATAGGACTTGTCCCGCAGGAGGTCCACGACCGGATTGGTGGCGTACTTGTCCTGATAATCCCAGAAGCGGACCCACGGACGGTTGGCCAGGGTTAGGTCGGCCACCAGGAGCACCGTGAGGCAGCCGCCAGCCAGGAGGGGGCGGCCGGCAAAGGCGCCGCTGATCACCAACACCAGGAGGCCGGCGGCCAGGAAGAAGACGACGACGAACCAGCCGACCTGCTGGATGGCGAAGGTGGCGACGGTATCCGGGGAACTGCCGATTTGGGAACTTTGCAGATAGAACAGGAGTTCGTCGCGGTGGGCGGCGTAGGCCCACCATCCCAGGAGGGAACCCACCCATACCAGCCCGCAGGCGTAAACCCAGGCTTTGTCAAATGGGCCGGCCTGTTTCCACCAGGCGGCGAAGCCGCCCCGCCGGTTGGGGGCCGGCGGCAGGTAGCGGCGCACCAAGGCGTCCGCGCCGTAGGCGAACAGGACGGTCAGGGCCAGGCCGAAGAGGTACAGGAATTTGGTGGGATTGCGGATGGTGGAGAAATACGGCAGGGCATAGACCAACTGGTAAAAGGGGGCGAAGCGGCCCAAGGCCAGCAACAGCGAGACCACGGCGGCGGCCAGCCAGAACCAAAGCCAGTTTCGTTGCGCCGGGGGGAACGCGGGATCCTTGCGGCGGAACGATTGCGCCGCGGCCCAGAGGCCCAGGAGCACGACGAGTCCGCCGGCGTAATTGCCGCCGCCGTTGTAGCGCAGGAAGCCGGTCGGGGCGCGGCCCTGGCGGCCATTGTCAATGTAAGTTTGCCACGCCGGATCCCGGCCCATGGTGCCCCAATAAATCCCGCCGTCCGGGGTGTCCATGCGGTAGCCGAAGACGCCGGGCACGACGAGGTTCAAGGTTTCAATGCGGGGCAGGCTCCACTGGGTGCCCAGTTCCAGCGCTGCTCCTTGGTTTGGGCGTCCTGCTGGGTGCCGGCGACGCCCTCGATGGAGGTGGCGACCAGGCCGTGGATGGACTGGGCGGCGAGGAACAGCGCGCAGACGGCCACCAACAGCAACCGGGCTGCGCCGGCGGCCACGTTGCGGAGGAGCGAGCCTTCGGCGGTCAGGGCCTGATAGGCGATGAAGGCGGCGACAAAGATGCTGAAAATGGCGCCGACGTCGGCGCCTTCGGTGACGGCCATGCCGAGGGCCATGCCGGCGAGGATGACGCGGAGCCAGCGGCGGGGCGACGAGGTGTCGGCCAGGGCGGCCAGGGCGAGGAAGCTGAGGCCGGCGGTGAGATCGTGGGCGCTCACGCCCCAGCAGGCCACGGAGAAGAAGGTGGAATTCAGGACGACAGCGAGGCCGCCCAGCAGACAGGCCAGGGGGGCGAGTTTCAACTGGCGGAAGAAGCACCAAGCGCTGAGGCCCAGGATGACCAGCGAAAGGAAGGCGTAGAATTTGGAGAACAGGATCGGGCCGAGCAGCCACTGGAGACCGAAGCTGAAGCTGGGGGCGGCGGCGGCGCCGGCGAAGCCAACGTTGTTCAAATCCTGCCAGCAGCCGGAGAAGCGCCCGGGCAGGCGATGGCATTGGGTCATCAACTGGCCCAGGGGGCCGTCATTGGAGAAGAGGGTTTGCCCCGGCACAAAAATGCCATACAGCGAGACACCCACCACCACCACAAAGAGGGCCAGCGCGGTGACGAATCCCCCGGCCCGCAACCGGGCCATGATAACGGACGATTTCATGATGCTTGATATTGCCTGATAAACTGAACGTTGGTTGAGGTTTACTTGGAATCCACCCGGGGAAGGCCGAACCGCCGGAAGCGCCGGAATTCCCGCCAGCGATTGAAGCGGGGTTGAAGGAAGCGGAGCATCCAAAAATCGCCGCGCCGCCGCAGGGCCCGGAGGCGGCGGCGTTCCGCCAGAATGTGGTGGCGCAGGCGCCAGCAATCCCGGACGGCGTCGAGGTAAGCCCGGCGCACGAAGGACCAGCGGCGCAACAGGACGAGCATGGCCGCGGCCTCGGCGGCGAGCAGGGCCAGTTGGAGCGGCACGAGGAGGAGCAGCAGATGCTGGCAATTCTTCAGCAGCACCAACAGATCATTGCGGTTGGCGTAGTAGCGCTTGGTGTCGGAGGTCCGGTTTTCCAGCATGCGCTCGCCGCCGGTGGGATTCACGGCCACGGCGCCGCGGTGGTGCAGGCGGGCGGAGGGCACCAGGATGACCTTGCCGCCGGCCAGCCAGACGCGCCAGCAGAGGTCGTACTCGTCCGCATACATGAAGAAGTGCTGGTCAAAGCCGCCCAGTTTGGCGAACCACGCCGCCTCCACGAACAGCGCCGGCCCGTTGGCGATCAGGACTTCCTGGTGGCCGGACCAGGTGCCGGGGCCGCACGGCAGGCCAAAGATGTCGAATCCCCGCTCGCCGGAGGATTGCATCGTGTCATCGCGGTAATCCATCACCAGGGGGGTGGCGGCCACGGCGTTGCTGGCCAGAACCTCGGCCAGCAGGTGTTCGAGGCAGTCCGGCTCCAGCCAGGTGTCGGTGTTGAGGAAGAGGAAAAACCGGCCTTGGGCGCAACGGGCGGCCTCATTGTTGCCGCCGCAATACCCCAGGTTTTCCCGGTGCCGCAACACGCGCCAGCCGGGCCGGTCTTGCAGCAAGTCCGCCGCGAGCAAATCGGAACGATCCGTGGACCCGTTGTCCGCCACGATGATTTCCGTCCGGGCGGCGATGGTTTGGGAGGCCAGGGAAGTGAGGCAGCGGTCGAGCCAGGCGGCGCCGTTGTAATTCAAGACGATGACGCTGATGTCCGGCGCCGCGGCGGGTTTTGGGGCGTCGGGCCGCAGGCCCGGCTGGGGGCCGGGGATCCGGGCCGGCGGCTCCACGAGGGACCCCGCGCGGGCGACCGAATGCACGGAGGCGACGGAAAATTTCATAGGGTGAGCTCGTCCGGGCGGTGGCGGGACGGCTCGCCGGGCTTGGTCCAGGGCGAGAGGTCGCGGCCGAGCAGGCGGGCCAGGCGCGCGACTTCGGGGGCGAATTCGCGGCGGAGTTCCGCCTTGAGCCTGGGGGCCAGCGGGACCGGTCGCTGGCTGCGGGAATTGATGCGCTTGAGGACGTTTTCGACCTGATGAAAGCCGTTGAAGACGGGCGCCGGCAGCAGGGGGCGGATGGCGAGCATGGCCGACCGGGCGGTGGGGTCGTTGAGGACGGCGCGCAGGGCCCGGCTGCGGATGGTTTTTGCGGCGTTGACGCGCGGGAATTCAGCCAGCGAGTACGAGTCATCCACGCCGAGGAACCGGAGCGTGTCCCGGTAAACGGCGGCGGGGTTGGCGGCCAGGTCCTCATACAGCAGCACCAGCACGCGGTCGCGGCCAAACACCTGGAGGTAGCGTTCCACCTGCGGCGCATAGCGGGCGGCATCCCGATAGACGAGGCCGGGCGCAAAATAGGTTTGCCGCCCGAGGCGCCGGCCGGCCCGGCGGTCCGGTTCGGCCTGCAAAGCGGAGGCGAAGCTGGCCAGCGGCTCGTTGCCGTCGTATTGAAAATAGCGAAAGAGGGAGTACATCATGTCCACCGGTTCCCGGAGCAGGATGATGATGCGGGCGGCCGGGTTGAAGGCTTTGATTTCGGCCGCCGCCTTTTCGGAGAAGAGATACCAGACGGAGGCTTCGCCAATGCGGGCTTGTCCCTTCCAGCCGGCGAATTCGGCCAAATACTCCGGTTCGGCCCGGCGGTAGAAATGGGGGGCAAAGCGCAGATCCCGGCCGAAGAAGTGCATTTCCTTGCGGGCCATGAAAATGTCGGGATGGTTGGCCAAATAATCCGACAGAGCCGTGGTGCCGCATTTGGGAGCGCCGACGATGAAGAAATCGGGCCGGACCCGCGCCTGGGGCGGATGCGACCGCCGGGCCGCCCGTTTGGCTGGAACGGGCGCGATCGGACGCTGGCTTAACATGGCCAGAAAGATACCGGGAATCGGGCTTTTTGTCCGAAGTTTGAGATGAAGTCACTGGAATCTGGGATAAAGGCGGTGTCCGTTGGGACGAAGTGACGTGCTAGACGTTGGACAAGCGGGGGTTTTCCGGTAGATTAAACCGAAATGAACGCTGAAGACTCCGCTGCGGGCCGCGTGCCGGAGCGGTCCGAGTTTCCCCCATCCGCCGACCTCCGGCCGAAACCCGAGCGGCTGATCTGGGGATTGTCGCGTTTCTGGTGGGCGGTGATGACGTTTTGGATTGTGGTGTCCATGGCGGCCGGGTTTGAAACGATCCTGTTGCAATCGTACAGTCACCGGGAGGCGCTGTTTGAAATCCTGTCCCGGCTGGCGCCGTGGCTCTTCATGACGGGGTTGATCATCCGGATTTCCTCCAAGCACACGCTGGATCGCGGCCACTGGCGGCGGGCGATCTGGATATACCTGGCGGCGTTTGCGGCCAGCCTGGCGGTGATTGCGCTGTTCACGTATTTTGGGCCGCCGCCGCCGCTGCTGGCCGGGCAGAAGCCGACGAGCGGGGCTAACTTTACGCGGGATCCGCGGTCCATGATGTTTTTGATCCTGGTGCGCATGACGTACCAGGTGCCGACGTTTTGGGGCTTGGTGGCGGTGGCGCACGCGGTACGGTTTTACGAGCGGGAGGATTTTCGGAAATTGCGCGAGGCGGAACTGCGGGCGCAACTGGTCCAGGCGCGTTTGCAGGCGCTGCAACTGCAGCTCAACCCGCATTTTTTGTTCAACACGCTCAACTCGATCGCGTCGCTGGTGCAGGACAATCCGGCGACGGCCGAGCAGATGATCGAGGCGCTGGGCGATTTGCTGCGGGTGGCCACCAGCATGCAACGGCAGCGGGTGACAATGCGCGAGGAGCTGCATTTTCTCGACCAATATCTGCTCATCGAGCGGATCCGGTTTGGCGACCGGCTGCGGATCGGGACCGAAGTGGACGACGCGGTGCTGAACGACCCGGTGCCGGTGCTGATATTGCAGCCGCTGGTGGAAAACGCGATCAAGCACGGGGTGGAGACGCAGGTGGGGCCGAGCTTTATCCGGATTGCGGTGCAGCCGGCGGGCGGGGGGTATTTTCTGCGGCTGGAAGTAAGCAACAGCGGCGCGGTTTCCCCGGCGCCCGGGGGCAAGATCGAGGAGCGGATCGGGCTGTCCAACACCCGGGCGCGGCTGCAGGCGATGTTTGGCTCGCAGGCCAGCCTGGAGCTGCATCCGCAGCCCCAGGGCGGGTTTGTGGCGCGCATGCTCATTCCGCGTCCGCACGCCGGGGCGGCGGTGGCCCCCCCGGAACTGGAGGCGGCGGCATGAGCATTCGCACGGTGGTGGTGGACGACGAGCCGCTGGCGCGAAACCGCCTGCGAAAATTCCTGGCGCAGGAGCCGGACGTGGAAATTGTGGGCGAATGCACCAACGGTCCGGAGGCCGTGGCGTGCATCCGCGAGCTGGGGCCGGACGCGGTGTTTCTGGACCTGCACATGCCGCAAATGGACGGGCTGCAGGTGGTGCGCGCGCTGCCGGCGGAGCGGCTGCCGGCGATTGTGTTTGTCACCGCCCACGACCAGCACGCGGTGGAGGCGTTTGAAGTGCGGGCCACGGATTATTTGTTGAAGCCGTTCACGCGGGCCCGCCTGCAGGAGGCGGTGCGGCGGGTGCGGCAGCGGTTGCAGGTGCCGGCGGGCCCGCGCCCGGCCCAGCCGGCCGCACCGGTGACGGTGGTGGAGCAGCCGTCGCCCCGCCTCAACCGCTTCGCCGTCAAAGACGGCAACCAGACGCTCTTTGTGAAAATCCAGGATGTGGATTACATCGAGGCGGCCGCCAATTACGTGGTGCTGTGCACCTCCAAGGGAAACCATATTTTGCGGGAGACGATGCGCAACCTCGACGTGTCCCTGCCGCCCTCCCTGTTTTTGCGCATCAGCCGTTCGGTGATCGTGAACTTGGAGCGCGTCCAAGCCATCCGCTCCGGGGCGCCGGGCGAATGCCAGGTGGTGCTCCACAACGGCCGGGAGTTTCTGATGACGCGGGGCGTGAAGGAAGTGCAGGAGCGGTTGCAATATGCCGAGCCGCGGCCAGCCGCTGGCGCCTAACCTGTTTCAGGCGGAGGCCCGGGCGGCTTCTTCGGCGATGATCTGGTAGCCGGCGCGGACGGCTTCGGGCTCGCGCGAGAAATTCAGGCGCAGACATTGCTGCCGGTGCGGCCAGGGATCGTCAAATCCGAAAAAGAAATAGTCGCCGGGCACGGTGAGCACCTTGCGGGCCTTGAGGCGTTCGTAGAGTTCGCGCGCGGTGATGCGGAGGTTTTTCAGCCAGAGCCAGTGGAAGAAGGTGCCTTCATTGGCGTGGAGGGCCCAGTCCACGCCGGCGGCGGTGAAGTATTCCCGGGCCCAGGCGGCGGCCGCGCGGCTCTTTTCCTCGTAAAACGGCCGGATGATGCGCGGGCCCAATTCCAGGATTTTCCCGTTTTCGATCCAAGGCAGGACGATTTGCTGGCCGAGGTTGCCGTTGGCAAGGGTGATGATGGCGGTGAGGGAGCTGATGGCCGTGGCGATGGGCTCGGGCGCGATGATGATGGCGGTGCGCGTGGCGGGGAGCCCGAGCTTGGAGAGGCCGAGCACGAGAATGGTGTGCGGCGCCCAGAACGGTTTGGCGGGCACGAACATGACGCCCGGGAAGGGCGTGCCGTAGGCGTTGTCGAGAATCAGCGGCACGCCATGCGCGGCGGCGAGCGCCGACAGGCGGGCCACTTCGGCGTCCGTGAGCACGTTGCCGCTGGGGTTGGTGGGCCGGGAGGCGGCGATGGCGCCGATGTCGCCGCGCGCCAGGGTCTTTTCCACCGCGGCAAAATCAATCGTGTATTTGAAGACGTGGCCGCTTGGCCCCTGCGGCCACTCCAGGCCGGGCCGGCAGGCGAGGAACATGTCCGGTTCGAGTCCCTGGTCGGCGTAGCCGACGTATTCGGGCGCGAGCGGGAAGAGGATTTTTTTGGCGCGGCCGCCGGCGAAGCGTCCGGCCAGGAGGTTGAACAGGTAAAAGAACGCGCTCTGGCCGCCGCTGGCCACGGCGAGGTTTTGCGGGCCGATGTCCCAGCCGAATTCGCGGCGGAGCAGGGCGGCCAGCGCGCGGATGAACTGCGGATTGCCCTGCGGCGGATCGTAATTGAGCAGCAGCCGGTCGAGGGCGCCGGCCTCCGCGAGCAGCTCGCGCATGCGCTCGCGGACGAGCGCCTCGAAGGCGGGGACGGAGGCGGGGTTGCCGCCCCCGAGCATGCGCATGTGCGGGTCCACAGTCATGGCGTGGCCCATGTCATCCATCAATTCGAGGATGCCGCTGCGGCCGGCGATTTTGCCGCCCGGCAGGGAGAATTCATAGGCCGGCGCGGACGAGGTCAACGGTTTCATGTAAAACCGCAAGTCTGGAAAGAAGCGGACGGCGGGGCAATAGCGAAGATGGCAGGCGAAAGCCGCGGTTTTGATTTTTGTTTCGCGCGGGGCCGAATTACCTTGGCGCGGCGATTATGAGCGATCCTATCATTGATTTGCACAGCGACGACTATTTCATGGGCGAGGCGCTACGGCAGGCGGCCAAGGCGTATGAACTGGGCGAAGTGCCCGTGGGGGCGGTGGTGGTGCGGGAGGGGCGGATCATCGCCCGGGCCGGCAACCAGGTGGAGACGCTGAAGGACGCCACGGCCCACGCGGAGATGCTGGCGCTGACGCAGGCGGAGAACGCCGTGGGCGACTGGCGGCTGATGGATTGCACGCTGTATGTCACCAAGGAGCCGTGCCCCATGTGCGCCGGGGCGGTGGTGCACACGCGGGTGGCGCGGGTGGTATTCGGCGCGAGCGACCCCAAGGGCGGCGCGGCGGGCGGCGCGCTGAATCTGCTGCAATTTTCCACGCTGAATCACCGTTGCGACATCACGTCCGGCCTGCGGCTGGAGGAATGCCGCGCGCTGCTGCAAAGCTTTTTTTCCGAGCAACGGGCGGCCAAAAAGAACGGCGAGGCGGCGAATTGACGGCGGCGAAAGAATTGCGTGCCATTCCGGGCGATTCGTGGCTTAATCTGCGCATGAACATTCAAGTGGCGGTCCTGTGCGACGCGGCGACGGACGACAACGGGAAATTGAACCTTCTGGGCGCCTTCGACACGATTTATGCGCCGCAAATGCCGGCCATCCATCCGCAGTGCGCCGTGGCGTTGCGGGCCACGTTCCAGCCGGGCGACGAGGGCACGCGCAAGCTGTCCCTGAACTTCATCAACGCCGACGGCCGCTCCATCCTGCAGGCCATCGAGCTGCCGGTGCCGGTGACGCTGCCGGACGACGCGCATTTTCTCACGCGGAATTTCATCGTGAACATCCAGCAGTTGAAATTTGACGAGCCCGGGCTGTATTCGGTGGATGTGCGGCTGGACAATGAAACCGTGGCCAGCGTGCCGCTGCTGGTGCGCCAGATGGCGGGCAGCCCGCCCTCGCCGTAAGCCTCAGGGGGCTGTGAAGCTGACGCTGTAAAAGGCCACCTTGCCCTGGCGATCGCACCAGGCGTGGACGCTGGCGTTGGTGCCCTGACGGGCCACGGATTCCAGAAACTGCGAACCCAGCGGCGAGAGACTGAATTCCGGCGGGTGCGCGAGATAGACGTGATGCGAATCGCGCGGCAGGACGGGGGTTTGTCCCCGGGCGGCCTGCCAGAAGGGCTCCGCCAGCCGGGGGCCGTCCGTCAAAAACTCCAGCGGCTCGTTGAACCCCCAGTCCAGGCTGCCCACGGTGACGTCGGAGCGGGGATTGATTTCGCGGGCGAACTTCACGAGGGCATCGCTCCACCAACCGCGTCCGCCGGTTTCGCGTATGAGGTCCTGGGTGCGTTGGACGGCGGCCAGGCTGCACACGGCCACGAGCAGCGCCAGGACGGTCATCAGCACGCGTGCCGTGCGATGGAAGGCAAAGGCCCGCCAGCGGCGGTGCCAGACGGCCACGCCGGCGGCGGCGATCAACAGGTGCGGAAACGGATAGACCAGCGTGGTGTGGTGCAGGCGCACCGCGCCGGGGAGGGCCAGGGCGCCCAGCGTCACGAACGCCGCCGACAGCAGGACAAAGACTTTAGCGCGGCGCAGGGCGCTTTCCGGCGGGCAGAGCCAGGCATCCCCGGCCAACACCAGCGCCGCAATGACGACGGCGAGGCCAAAGGGTGTCCAGACCGCCGAAGGCGCCTGATACATTTTGTCGAAGAGGCCGCCGGCGTCCATGAGCCGGTAGAAATAGGAGCCGTCGTACATGGCGCCGAGCGTGTGGAGTTTTTCCGGAAGTTCGCCCGGGAGGCCGGCGGCCTGCGGGGCAAAGACGGCGCGCAGGATCACGCGGGACAGCGCCAGCACCGGTCCGGCCCCCAGCAAAAAGCCCAGCAAGGCCGCCAGCGGAACCTTGGGCCGCTCGCGGAACGCCACGCCGATGGACCGGCCGCCGACCAGAAGCGCGGCCAGGGCGGTGCCGGCGAGGATCACGCCGAAGTCAATTTTGTTGAACAGGCCCAGGCCAAACACCAAGCCCGCGGCCAGCGCCCAGGAGGCTTGTTGCCGCCGCCATGCCAGCAGCGCCAGATAAAATCCGCCCAACCGGCAGAGCAAGCTCGGCAGCCAGGATCCCCAATCCAGTGTGCCCAAAAAGAAGAACGCCGGGTCCAGCGTCAGCAGCAGGCCGGCGAGCAGGGCTTCCGCCAGACCCAGGAGCCGCCACGTCCACAGCATGCACAGCAGCAGCGCCGCGGCGCTGAAGGCCAGGTTGGCGGCGCGCAAGACCGGCAGCGTGGCGCCGAGCAGCTTGAAAATGGGGAGGAGCAGCCAGCATTTCAGCGCGCCCAGGTACGGCTGGACAAAAAGCGGAAACGGCCGGTCGAAAACGGCGACGGTGGCAGTGCCCGGCATGTGGCCGCCCGGGGCGTGGCCGATGAGAAAATCCCGCGCCAGGCCGCCGTAAATCGCCTCGTCATAAAACAGCCCCGGCGCGGTGAGATTTTGCCAGCCCAAGGCGAACAGAAACGCCGCCAGAACCAGCCAGGCGCCCAGCAGGATGGAGGAATCGCGTTTCATGTGTGGCCGCAGGGCGAAGACATGGTTTATCAGTGCCAAACAGCGGCGGCACTGTCGAGCAAACATCCCGGGGGTCGGTGCCGTTTGCGGCCCATTACGGCTTGGGGGAATTTCCCTGCTTTTGGATTTGATTCACCAGCTCGTTGTACTTGGCGACAATATCATTGCGGTCCTTCACCTCGTTATTAAACCGGGCGGCCAGGTCGTCACGCTGGGCGACGAGGTTGGTGATGGCGCCGTTTTGGTTTTCCAAATCGGCGTAGGCGTCCTTCAATTTTGTTTCCAAAGTGTCCACCGCCTGCTGGTATTGGGTGATTTCGTTGGTGAGGCTCAGATTGGCGACGCGCAGCCGGGCGATCTCGGCTTTTTGGGAAACGACCGATTGGGCATTCGTGGCGGCATCCGCCTTGACGGACGTGAGGCTGGCGTCCATTTGGGCGAGTTGGTGGTTGAGCACGGCGATGGAGTTGGTGGCGTCGCGGATGGTCACGTCGCGGTCATAGACCAGGCCGTTCAAGGTGGCGATGATGTCGCGCTGCTGGGTTTGGCCGTGCCATTGCCAGGCGCAGAGGCCGCAGAGGGCGAGCGCGAGGACGAGCAACAGGTTTTGCTGGAAGTTTTTCATGGGATATCATTGGGGCGCGGCTTTCACGGCGATGGCGACTTGCTGGACGCCGGCGCGTTTCACCAGGTCCAAAACGAACACGATGGACCCGTGCGTGGCGTCCCGGGCGCCGGTGATGAAGACCGGCAGATTGCTGTTGAGGTTGCAGCGATTGGTGAGCAGCGCATTGAGTTCCGGAAAGGAAACAGGCTGCCGGTCCACGGAGACCTGGCCATCGCGGTTGACGAAGAGGTTGACGATATCCGGCTTGGCGCTGGGATTGGCGAGCGTGGCGGTGGGCAGGCTGGCCTTGACCGTGCGGACAATCTGCATCTGCAGGCTGACCATCATGAACGACGCCAGGAGAAAGAACATGATGTCAATCAGCGGAATGATTTCCAGCCGCGACTTCTTTTCGGGAACGGGCGTGCGGATTTTCATGGTCGGGGATTGGGACTCTCCGCCAGGAAGGAGACTTTCTGGATGCCCGCGCCGCGCACGACCTGATAGACGGCCACCATGTCGCCGTGCAGGGCGTCGCGATCGCCGCTGATATAGACGGGGAGGTTGGTGTCGGCGCGAAAGCGGTTGCTCACGACCAGGCCCAGCTCCGCCAGCGAAATCGGTTGCTTTGCCAGCCACACCGCGCCGGACTTGTCCACGGCGATGTCCAGCATGTCCGGCTTGAAATCCTGCCGCGCCTGGGAGGCGTCGGGCAGGTGGACCTTGATGTTTTCGGTGCGGCTCATTTGCAGGCTGACCATCATGAACGACGCCAGGAGAAAAAACATGATGTCAATCAGGGGGATGATGACGATCCGCGAGCGCCGCCGGGGAATGGGTGACGAAAGCTTCATGCCGGTTCAATGGCTGGTGGGCTGGCTGGGGGCCGTGGGCTTGTGAAGATGAACGGCGTCGCCGCCCTTCCCGCTGCCCACCAGCACTTCCACATTCGTCGCCGCCGTTTCCAGATCGAACTGCAACTGGGCGACTTTGGCGGAAAAATAATTAAACGGGATCAGTGAAAAAATTGCGATGCCCAGTCCGCAGGCCGTTGCAATCAACGCCTCGCCGATGCCGCCGGTGACGCCGGAGACGGACAACTCCGCACTGCCAATGTTTAGAAACGCGCGCATCAAACCGGTCACCGTGCCGAGCAGGCCGAGCAGCGGCGCCAGCGTGACCAGCGTGTCCATCACCATCAGAAAACGTCCGGCACGCTTGAGTTCCGCCCCCGCCGCCAATTGCAACGCGCCCAGCAAGGAACCGTGCGAATGGCCCACGTGGTCCAAGCCGATGCGGATAACCCGGATCACCGGGTCGTTCGAGTTTTCCGAAAGGCTGCTCGCGGTGGGGACATCGGCATTTTCGAGCGCGGCGAGGATCTGTTCCAGCTTGCGGGCGTCGCGGCGCCGGGCCTCGCGCGCCCACCAGAAGGCGCGTTCGCCCACGACGGCCACGGCCACGATGGCGCTGGCCAGGATGGGCCACATCACGGGGCCGCCTTGGGAGAAGAATTGGAAGACAATGTTTGCGAGCATAGGTTTGATTTGTTGGTTTAAAATTGGAGCTGGTAGGTGATGCTGGTTTGAAAAAGCCGGGAGCCATCGGCGCCGGGCAGCCGCCAATGACGTTTCACGAAATCCACCGTGGCGCGGTCCAGGAGCGGAAAGCCGGAAGACTCCTTCACGTCCACGGACACGATGTTGCCGGCGTCATCGCCGGCGAGCAAGAGTACCACGGTTCCCTGTTCCCCTTCCTGCCGGGCGATGGTGGGGTAGGGCGGTTCGGGCCGTTCGCCGCTGCCGCCGGTGCTGGACAGAGAACCGATTTGGGCCGGGGCGCGCATCGGTTCCAGCGGCGGTGCGGCGGCCAGGGCGGAGGGCACGACGAGCGAGCTGAGCGCCGGCACGCTGAAAGAAATATCCGGCGCCTGCGGAATGACCACGGCCACGCGGGCCGGCTGGTTGTCCGCGGGTTCCGTGCGTTCGGCCGGCTGGGCCGACGGTGCCGGCAACGCCACCGGTTCGGCCACCACCGATACCGTCTCCTCCAGTGGCGGCGCGGGTTTGATGGCGATGGCCCCGCGCCGGGCGCCAGCGAGGCCAATCACGAGAAAAAGGAGGCAAATTGAATTTGTCCACGCCAGCTTCAGGTTCGCGTCGCGGTTGGCTGAAGGCAGGCAGAGTCGCGCGAGTTCGTCTTTCAACTCGTATCGTGGCGCTGTCCGGTTGGTTTCCATGGTCAAGGACTCAAAACGTGGCCGTCAGGCCCACCCGCACCTGAATGGGCTCCACGGGATGAAACACATCCTGAAACACCGGCGCGGACGTCGGCGTCGCCCGCGATTCGTAGGCGTAGTCAATGTCGTGATCGTGCCGGTCAAGCAGGTTCAGAACCTCGACGGAAACACGCCACGTTTTGTTGATCTGATAACCGGCCTCGGCATTGAGCAATACCGTTTGGGAGGATTGATAAACCCCATCCGAGGTCAGGTCGCGCGGGCCGAAGTAGCGCAGGCGCAAGCTCGCCGAAAAGCCGTGCCAGTCGTGCAACGTGATGCCGGAGGAAATCACCAACCCCACCGCCTCGGGCACATGCGTGCCGCCCGGACTGTCGGGCGCCGCATCCGCGGCATCCACCGAGGCGAAACGGGCAATGGAATCCGCCGCGTCGAAGTCCAGCGTCAGATGCTTGGTCAGCGAGTAAAAGTTGGCCCATTCGACACCGTAGCGGTCGCTCGGCTGTTGCGAGGCCACGGTGCCCCCGGTGTCGCCATCCTGCTCCAGCTCGGAATCGCTGCGCAAATACCACAACGAAACAGTGCTTTGAAGTTTGGGCACGACCAGCGTCCGCACACCGATCTCCGCGCCCCGCGTCTGAATCAGGGCGGGAATTTTCGCGGTCGCCCCCCCGTAGGGATTGTCGGCCGAGATCGGCTCCTCGGTCTGTGTGGCGCCGCGTCCGTCGTTGCTGTGGAAACTGAAGCCGCCCTGCACATACAGTTCCGTTTTGTCCCACGGCCCGAAAATCAGGCTCAACTTGGGGCTGGGGAGGAAGGTGTCGGCGGTGCCGGAGTTGGTCGGGTTGGTCAGGCTGGTCACGTCAAAGTAATCCAGGTCGCCGCGCAGCGCCGCCACGGAGCGGAACTTGTCCGCCCATTGAATCTTGTTCTCCACATAAAAACCCGCCTGCGTGTCCGTCAGGCGATTTACATCAGTGTCGGCGGGCAGAATCGTGCCGGTGGCCGAATCCAATTTGTCCACGCGCACGCGGTCCTCCGTCTGGTACAGGCCATTGGCGATCCAGTCATTGCGCACCTGCAGGCCAAACGTGTTTTCCACGTCGCGCCCGCACCACTGGTTGAACAGGGTGTGGTGCGCGTCGAGGCCCGCCACCTCGCGCTGGTCCAGCTGCTCAAACTGGTCGCCGCGGTCCGGGTCCGTGAGGAAATAGGTGAAGTCGGAGAACAAATCGAGGTCGTAATAAAACGCGTAGGCGGTGATCTTGGTTTCGGAGCTGGCGGTCTGGCGATGCCATTCGGCTTGGAGACTGTAACGCTGCGAATCGCCGCCGTCCGTCGGATTGATGGCGCCGAACAGATTCGTCGCGCCAAAACTGGCCGGAATCTGGTCGCTGGAATTCCACTCGCCGTGATAGCCGCGGGCGGTGACGCTGAAACCGTTCGCCTCGTTGCCCTGGCTGTAGGTCAAAATGCCGTTGAACTTCCAGTAATCGTCCGGGTGCGTCCACGGCCCGTCGTCGTGATACGCCTCGCCGCCATATAAGATGCGGCCCGGCCCGTTCGTTTGCGAGACGCCAAACACGCCGCGCTCAAACCCGTACATCCCGCTCTCCAGCGTCACAAAATCCTGCGGCAGCGTCTGGTAAAATTCCAGATGCGCCGCGCCCGCCGAACCGTAGTTGCCCACCTCCGCGTCGTAGGGCCCCTTCTCATAATCCACCCGCTGCACAAATTCCGGGATGACCGTGTTCAGGTCGGCATAGCCTTCGCCGTGGGCGTGCGACGGCAGGTTGAGCGGCATGTCGTCCAGAAACACCGCGAAGTCCGTGCCGTGATCCAGATTGAAGCCGCGCAAAAAATACTGGTTGGCCTTCCCGCCGCCCGCGTGCTGGGTGATGATCACGCCGGGCACGGTTTCAAGAATTTCGCCGCTCCGCAAAATGGGCCGGTCGGCCAGTTGCGCCGCGCCGATGGTGCCCTGGCTGGCCGAATCCGCGCCGCCCAGCAGGCTGTCCTGCCGGCCCACCACCACCACGTCGGGCAGGCGCGTGACATTGGTCCTCCCCGCGATTTGATTCGTGACGGCGCTGCCGGCCGGGGAAACCGGCGCTGGAGTGTTGGTGTGGTCAGCGGCCATGGCGGGGTCGGCAAGCAGGAACGCGGCCCCAATGAATGGCGCCGCCCCTCGGCATAACCGTGTGAACACGCTTCCGCCCATGCCGGAAAATATTATCCGCAGCCTGGGTGTTACGAAATATAAAATTCGTATGAACAAATAAATCCCGGCGCCGGCCCGGCTGGCGGCCGGCGTCGGGAGGTGGGTTCGTCTCAAAACTCATAGCTTAGCGAGCCAAAGAAGCCCAGCCGCGCGCCGTATTGGGCGGCGTTGACGCCCACGCCGGTGCCATTGCGGAGCTCGTAGATGTTGTCGGTCAGATTCACCACGTCCAGCCGCGCCTTCAACCTGTCCTTCCCGTGGAGTTTGATCTCCTGTTCGACGCCAAGATTGATCGAGTAATAGGCGGGCACGCGCGCGCCGTTGGGAATGGGATCCGTGGGGTCCACTGAGCCGCCGATGGTCCCGCCGCCGTCGGCCCGCAACCCGCTGCCATAAATGGCGTCCACGTAGGCGCGCGTGGTCTCTTTTTCGCCTTCCACCAAGGTGTAGGACATGCCGAACGAGCCGGTGACGCGCTGGTCGTGATCGAGGTAGATCCAGTGGCCATTGACGTAGTTCACGGTGCCCTGGTCCGGCCAGAGGAACTGCGCGGAGGCCGCGCCCTCGCCTTGGGCGGTGGACCACGCCAGGTTGGCATAGGCGGCAAAGCGGCCCCATGTGAAGCTGCCTGTGCCCTCCAGTCCATAGACTCTTCCCCGTGCGTAGTTGAACGCCGAGAGAATGAGCGATTGGCCGAACAGGCCGTCGTCGAGCTGGTTGTGCGCCTGTTTGTAATAGCCGTCCACCCCCAGTTTCAGGTGCGGGGTGACTTGTTGGGACGCCCCCACGTCAAAATAATCCGCGCGCTCGGCCTTGACGCCGGTGTCCTCCTGCACGGCGGATTCGTTGGAAGTGCCGTTGAATTGCGCCACCGTGCCCGCTGGCACATTTTCCACCGGCGGTGGTGTGAAGTAACGCGAATACCCCGCGTGCAACGTCGTCCCATCCAACGGCTCGTAAATCACGTTGACGCGTGGACTCAACTGGTATTCGTTGTCAAACGAAGCCGCGTAGTCGTCGAAGCGCGCCCCGTAATTTATCGTGATTTTGTCGAAGAATTTCCATTCGTCCTGCAGGTACGCCCCGGAGAACAGGCCCGTGAGCCGACCGTCGTTGTAGAGGGTTTCCGGCGGGGCGCCGGTGGGGTTGCCGTTGCCATCCACGGGAAAGACCGTCGTGGCATTATTGTCAAAGACCACCTCATCCACCAACATCGCGCCGCCGCGCAGGGTGTTATGGTCGGTCAACTGGTAGCTGGCATCGGCCTGCAAGCCGCCGGTGTAGAGGTCTCGTTCCACATCGCTGGCCACGCCGTTGAAATACAGGTCGCCGATCTCGTCCGGCCGGAAATGCACGCCGCTGGCCCGCCCAAACACGGAGAACTGCCCGTTGAAATCGCCGACGGATTTCTGATAGGCCACGACCCCGTAATAATTCTGTTCCCGCTGCTGCTCATTCAAGTTGGACGAGTCAAAACTGGACGGCAGGCCGCTGCCCGGAAAATTCCAGGGCGTGCTGCCGTCCGGCGAGTTCCCCACCGGCAGCCCCGGCGTGTTGGGCACCTGGAAGTTGCTATAGGACGCGCTGCCCATGAACGTCAGCCGGCTCGTTTCGTCTATGAGGTACGACGCGAGGGCAAAGGCCCTGAATTGGTCCGTCACGTCGTGAATCGCGCCGTGGCTGGCCGTGGGATTTTCAATGCCCAGGTCGTTGTGGTCGTAACTGCCGTCCACAAAGTAGTCCCACTTCCCGGACGAGCTGCCGTATTCGAAGCTCGGGTGGATCGTGTCGAAACTGCCCCCATACATGTCCGCCGCGCCGCCGTTTTCGGCCGCGCCGGTTTTGGTCTGGATGTCCACCACGCCGGCGGTGCGGAAACCATACTGCGCCGGCAGCGAGCCGGTGATCAGTTGCATGCTTTGGACAAACCGCGGGTCCAGCTCCAGGCCGAACCCGGTGATGCCTTCCGGCAGCAGCACGTCGTTGATGCGGTATTGCAGGTTGGCGTGCTCGCCGCGCACGTGCAAATCGCCGTTCACCGCCGAATCCTGCGCCACCCCGGGCGACCGCAGCACCACCTCGTTGAATGGCGCATTGTCGCCTTGCGACTGCATTGCGATGTCGTCCGCGGTATGCGTGTAAGCGGTCGCCCCCAGATTGGGCAGGATGCTGCTCCGCGCCTCATTCAGCTTGCCAATGACGGTGATGTTGCCCAGTTGCGTCACATTCGTTCCCGTGGCCGCGACCCCATTCGTGGAACCGACCACCCCCGCGACGTTGTTCGTCTGCGCCAGCACCTTGCCGCCGCAGGAGAACGCCGCCACGGAAATAACGGCCCAATAAACCCGGCGATTCCGCTCTTTTTCCGCTCTTTCTGCTTTTGAAATCTTCATAGCTCATATCAGTTAAAGTTCTAAAGGAATTCGCGAACTCCCTGCGAGTCCGCGCCTCCGCGTTGCACCAAGGCGCAACGTGGAGAATCAAGCAAGGAAACCAGTTCCCGGCCGGCCAGTGGGCGCGGCGGGAACCGGCGAATCAGGAAACGGCGGGAAGGGCGGGCGGGCCGCGGCCGGCGGGAAGATCTTCAATGGCCGGGCGGAACGCCACGAACACGCCGCAGGGCGTGGTGACGATGAACAGAAGCGGGGCGGGCAGGGGAACCGTGACGGAGGCGGCATGCACCTGGCCGTGGGCAAAGAGGGTGACGGCGCACTGGTGCTCGGGAGTGCCGGCGTCGGCATGAATCCATTCATGGAGCGCCGGGGAGGCGGCCATGGCGTCGAGCAGCAGCACCGTTGCGACCAGAAACAATGCAATGACTGTCTGGCAGCGGGCGGCGGCCTGGCGCGGGTTGAGCCTCACAACATAGGGAAATTAGCAGAGGAATCGCCGGGCGCAAGTGGTTGCCGGATTTTTTTTATGGCCGCCCGGTGACGGCCCGGGGGCCGGCCCGACTTTGAGCTTTGAACTTGGGCCGGGGGCCTTTATTTTTTGGGGACGATGAACGAGCCAATTTTGAGTCTGGACCTGCCGGGGATAAAAAAAATCCGTTCGGGCAAGGTGCGGGAAGTTTTCGACCTGGGCGACCGTTTGCTGATGGTGGCCAGCGACCGCATTTCGGCCTTTGACGTGATCATGCCCAACGGCATTCCCCGCAAGGGCGAGGTGCTCACGCAGATCTCGCATTTCTGGTTCGAGAAATTTTCCGGCCTGGTGCCCAATCACCTGCTTGCCCGCGCCAATGATCCGCTGCCGCCGACCCTCCGGCCGTTTGCGGCGCAGCTCGCGGGGCGTTCGATGATCGTCAAGAAGGCCAAGCCGCTGGCCATCGAGTGCATCGTGCGCGGCTATCTTTCGGGCAGCGGCTGGAAGGAATACCAGAAATCGCAGACCGTCTGCGGTATCCACCTGCCGGCGGGCCTCACGGAATCGGCCGAGCTGCCGGAGCCGATTTTCACGCCGTCCACCAAGGCGGAGGCGGGCCATGACGAGAACATTTCGTTCGACGCGGCATGCCGGATCACGGGAAAAGAGATTGCCACACAGGCGCGCGACCTGAGCCTGAAGATTTACCGGGCCGGGCGGGATTACGCCCGCCAGCGCGGCATCATCATTGCGGACACCAAGTTCGAGTTCGGGCTGTTCGAAGGACGCCTGATCCTGATTGACGAGGTGCTCACGCCGGATTCCTCACGCTTCTGGCCCGCCGACCAATACGCGCCGGGCCGGGGCCAGCCGAGCTTCGACAAACAATTTGTGCGCGATTACCTCGAAACGCTCGACTGGGACAAGACGCCGCCGGGGCCGCGGCTGCCCGCTGACGTGGTGGCCAAGACCACGGCCAAGTACCTGGACGCCTACGAACGGTTGACGGGCAAAAAGCTATGACGCCGCGCTGAATTGCGCGGTTGGAAGCGGTTGTGCGATCAGGCGCCGCCGGACTTGGATGGGTTGCCGGCGGCGTCGTTTTGTATCATGAGCCGGCCTCCCGCCGGCCCAGCCGGACGCCGCTGTCGCCGTTTCATGCGACTGCCGGAAAATCCCCCGGCCACTAGATTTCTAAAACATGTCCCACGCATCCTCCGCCCGTCCGCCCTGCCGGATGCGGCCCCCTACGCCCAATGACCACCCACTTGTTTCGTGAGAGCCGCCCAGCCCGCCCAAAAAACACGCCCGGTTTGCGCGGAGTGAAACCCTTGGACCCGCGCCGGTTGGCGGGGCGCGGACGCATTCTGGCGCTCGGTCTGGCTCTGCTCCTGCCGGCGCTGTCCGCCGCCGCCTACAGCGGTGCCGCGGTGCCGTGGACCACTTACGAGGCGGAAAACATGACCATCAGCGGCGGCACGATTCTGGGGCCGCAGTACGGCACCGGTGAGGTGGCGTCGGAAGCTTCCGGCCGGGAGTGCGTGCAGCTCAACGCGACCGGCCAGTACGTGCAATTCACCGCCCAGTCCGCGGCCAACGCCCTCGTCGTGCGCTACAGCGTGCCGGATACCGCCAACGGCTTGGGCACCAATTACACGCTCAGCCTGTACACCAACGGTGTGTTCGTGGAGGAGCTGCCGGTCACCTCCCAGTATTCGTGGCTTTATGGCGCCTATCCGTTTACAAACAATCCCACCGCCGGTTCGCCGCGGAATTTCTACGATGAGGTGCGCACCAACGGTTTGAACATCAATCCCGGTGACGTCATTCGCCTGGAAAAGGGCGGCGCCGATACGGCGGCCACTTATGACATTGATCTGGTGGATTTGGAAAACGTGGCGGCGCCGGGCGCCGCGCCGGCCAGTTCCCTGTCCATCATGAGCTATGGCGCCGCGGGTAATGGCGTGAGCGATGACACGACGGCGCTGCAAAATTGCATAGCCGCCGCCATCAGCCAGGGCAAAACCGTGTGGCTGCCGCCAGGCTTTTACAAGATCACCTCGTCCATCAACCTGCCTTCCAACCTCACCCTTCAGGGCGCGGGCATGTGGTATTCCTCGCTGGTGGGCGACCCGGTGCTGTACACGAACTCGGCCCGGCGCGTCACCCTCAACGGCGCGGGCTCCAACATCCATTTGTCCGACTTTGCCATCGTGGGGAAATTGAATTACCGGAATGACAACGAACCGAATGACGGCTTGGGCGGTTCCTATGGCACGGGCTCAACCATCAGCCGGGTGTGGGTGGAGCATACCAAGACCGGCGCGTGGCTGGTCAACTCCAGCGGCCTGGTGGTGGACAGTTGCCGGTTTCGCGACACCGTCGCCGACGGCATCAACCTCTGCGTGGGCATGGCGAACACCGTCGTCACCAACTGCGCGGCCCGCGGGACGGGCGATGACTGCTTCCCCATCTGGCCGGCCACGTACACGTCGCAGGCCTATTCACCCGGGAACAATCTCATCACGCATTGCACGGCGGTGGTGCCGTTCCTGGCCAACGGCGGGGCCATTTACGGCGGCGTGGGCAACTCCATCCAGGACTGCCAGTTTTTCGACATCACTTATGGTTGCGGCGTCCTGTTGAGCACGACGTTTGCGGTGGGCACCAACAGCATCAGCGGGAACACGAGCGTCCAGCGCTGCGACCTCATTCGCTGCGGCGGCTATGATCCCGGCTATCAATGGCGCGCTGCGCTGCAATTCTGCCTGGACACCTATGCCAACGGCATTTCCGGGGTGACGCTCAACAGCTTGAACATCACCAACAGCGTCTCGGACGGGATGAGCGTGATTGGCGGCACCGGCACGCTGGCCAACACGGTGGCCGGCGGCGTGAGTATTCCCAATTACGGCATCGGGACCGGCGGGCGAAACGCCCTGTGGGCGCGCAACGACGCGGTGGGCAGCATGACGTTGAGCAACTCGCCGGTCGTGGAATATCTGGACGCCTCCTCCCAATTCACCTTCCACTTTGTGACCAACACCATCATCAGCGTGACCGTGCAAGCGAGCGTCGCAGGGCTGGCCTTTGCGGTGGACGGCACCAATTACACGGTCGCCCAGACCTTTCTCTGGACGCCCGGGTCCAGTCACACGCTGGCCACCACGGCGGTCCAAGACCCGGGCGCTGGAAGCCAATATGTCTGGAGTTCGTGGAGCGATGGCGGGGCCATTTCGCACACCATCACCCCGAATGTGGGCGCCACGTACACCGCCAATTTTAATTTGCAGTACTATCTCACCATGGCCGCCGGGCCGGGCGGCAGCGTGTCGCCGGGCAGCTTGTGGAGCAATAGCGGCACGGTGGTGGACCTCAGCGCCACCGCGTCGAACGGCTTCAATTTTAGCGGCTGGATCGGCAGCGGCAGCGGATCCTATTCGGGGGGCAGCAGTGCCGCCTCGGTGACCCTGAACGGGCCGGTGACCGAAACCGCCGGTTTCACGCCCGCGCCGCAGGCGGCCACGCTGGCGTTTGTGCAGCAGCCGGGGAATGTGCTCCCGGGCGCCACGATCGTTCCGGAAGTCCAAGTGGAGGCGTTTGACGGCAGCGGCATCCCGCTGGCCAATGAGAACGTCGTCATCTCGCTGGGCAGCGGCACGGGCACCCTGGCCGGCACGTTGACGCGTCTGAGCGATGCGGGCGGGATTGCGCATTTCAATGATTTAAACCTAAGCCAACCCGGTCCGAAAACGCTCACGGCCACCGCCGCCACCGGCACCGCCCCGCCCGTCAACAGCAACCCGTTCATGGTAATTGGGGCCGTGTCGGGACTGGCGTTCGCGGTTCAGCCCGGTCTGGCGGTGGCCGGCGTCGCCTTCGGCCAGCAGCCGGTGCTCGAAACCGTGGATGCGTATGGGAATCCCTCCACCACCGGGCTGCCGGCCAGCTTGCTGGTGGCGGTGTCCCTGACCAACGGCAGCGGCACTCTGTTGGGCGCCGGTACCAACGACATCGGAACCGGCGCCGGCAACGGCGTAATATCCTTTGCGGGGCTGGCCATTAACACCGCCGGCACCGGCGATCAGCTCGTGGCCTCCACCACCGCGGCGCCCGGCAACCCCGTCGTGGGTGCCGTCTTGTGGCTGGACGCGAGCGATCCCACGACGTTGTCCACGAACGCCACCAAGGTCCAGGCCTGGAAAAACAAGGGCGCGGGCGGGGCGGGCGCCGTCGGCACCAATCTCTGGTTCACGCAAAACACGGCCGCCTTGCAGCCCGCGCTGACGAGTCAATTGAATGGCAGGCCGGTGATCACCTTCAATAAAAACGGCAACGGCTACAGCGCCGGCTGCACCTACTTGGGCAACCTCGGCCAGCATTCGTACACCAACAGCGGCAATCAGATGAGTTACTTTGTGGTGGCGCGCCAATCGGAAAACACCTACGGCTGGCAGGCCCCGGTGAGCTTCAGCACCAACGGCCAGACCGACGGCCAGGGCGCGGCCGGGGTGGTGGTCTTGAGCGACGGCAGCCAGTCCGCCCCGTTTCCCATGGGCATTCAGCGCGACCATCCGGCCACGCCCATGCAGGCGGATGTGGCCGTGCCCGCCGCGAACACGCCCTTTGAGCTTTCCTTCGTGGACAATGCCGGCGCGGCGACGCTTTGTCTGACCGCGCCCGGCGGGGTTTTCAGCAGCAACAACGCGAGCATCGTCAACGGCATCAGCCCCTACCGCTACGGCATCAGCGATGTGGCCATCGGCGGACGGTTGGAGCCGGACCCGGGCACCGTGGACAATGGCTGGGATGGCGACGTGGCCGAGGTGCTGGTGTACAACACCGCGCTGAGCGCCGCGTCGCGGGTGGCGGTGGAGAATTACCTGACCAACAAATGGTTTTCGGCCAACGGCGGATTGCTCTTGAGCGCGGTGAGCGCGCCGTTCACCGTCCAGCCCGCCACGCCGCCGAGCCTGGGGATTCTCAACGTGGGGATCAGCGGCGGTGGCGCGGCGACGTTCACCTATGCCACGGCGCCCGGCTACCCGTATCACGTGGTGACCACCACCAATCTGACCGCCGGTTGGACGCCCGTGGCCGGCAGCCAGACCAATGCCACCGGCGCGGCCGTAATCTTTACCGACCCGGGCCAGCCCGGCAGCCCGCAACGGTATTACCGGACGGTCTCGCCGTAGGGTTAATCAGCGAAACTCCAGATAAGCGCGGCTGCCATCCCGGCGCAAGGTTTCGGCGCCGCCCACGGTGACGAAAATTCTCGCCGGCTCGACTTTGCCGGTATCCAGCAGGTACGCCTGCACGGCCCGGGCGCGGCGGGCGGCGAGCGCTTCAAAATCGGCTTCGTTCACCGGGAAGGTGGCCAGCAACAGCGCCTCGGATGGCGTGGGAGGCGGGTCGAGTTTGGTGACCGGTTTGGCCGCGTTGCCGGTCTGGCCGGCCGCCTTCGGCCGGCGGGAGAGGAGCACTGCGGCGCCCTTTTTGACCGAGGGCTGGCGGGCCAGTTGCTCGGCGGCATAGGCGACGAGATTCGAGTTGGCGGCGACCAGCGCGGGCGTGATTTTTTTGGCGGCGAAGGCCTCGCGGAAAAGTTTCTCCACGTAGCGCTCGCGCTCGTCAGCCGGGACGACGACTTGGTCCACGGAGTTGGTCGCGCGCACGGATTTGCGGAGCTTGGCCCAGAGGCGGGCGCGGATTTCATGGTCCAGCGCGGCGCGCTCCAGGCCTTCGCGGTCGCCTTCGGGGTCAATGCTGCCGGCGATGGCGAGCTGCAACGCCGGGCGCGCGTAGAGGGCGCGGGCCAGCGAGTCCAGCTTCTGCCGGTCCGCGGCGGTCAAGTCCGCGCCGCCGGCGGCGAAGTCCTGCCAGCCCAGCTCCTCACCCCCGCCGCCAAACGCCGCGCCCAGCAGCGAGAATGGCGAGGTGGCCACCTTTTCCAGAATATTCAGGACGGCGCGGGTGATCACCTTGCCCAGGTGAAATTTAGGGTCGTCCAAGTTGCCGCCAATGGGCACATCCAGCACTATTTTCCCGTCCCGGTCCTTCAAGATGGCCACGGCCAGGCGCACGGGCAGGTGCGTGGCGTCGGGACTGTTCACCTTGTCGCCAAACGTGAAATGGTCGAGGGTGATCACGTTTTTGGAGGACAGGTTCCGGCCGACCAGTTGATATTGGAGTTCCAGGTTCAGTTTGCCTTCGGCGATGCCGTAGCCGGCGAATTTGCCCGCGTACGGGCTGGCCGGCGTGAGATCCACGTCCTGCACGGAGATTTTCAGGTCGTTGGTCTGGGTGTTCTTGAGGGGATTGATGGTGCCGGTGATGGCTGCAGGGCCGATGCCATCCACCATGGCGCTGAGATTGACGACGCCATGCTCCAGTTCCTCGGTGGAAAGGTTGGCGATGGAGCCGTCCACCGATTGCACGGCCAGGTTCACGGGCGGCGCCACCGACAGGTCGGTAAAATGGAAGCTGGTATTGGTGATGACCACGGTCCCGATGGAAATCTGGATGGGCGGATTGGTGGTTCCCGCGGCGGCGGCGGGCGGGACGCCGTTGGTGGCGGGCGCGGCGGCGCCGGCGGGGTGGAGGACGTTGACGAGGTTGATGGTGTGGTTGGTTTCCACGACCAGCCGGGCGTAGGCGTTGTCCGCCACGATTTCGCGCACGGCGACGAGTGGCGGATTCAGGTTGACGACGATGCCGTTGAAGCGCAGGGCATCCCATTTCACCAGGTCTTCGCCAAGCACGCCGTCCACGGTGCGAAAATGCTCGAGGCTGGCGTCGCCGTTGAAGGAGACGACGGGCAGATTGTTGACCTGCGGGCGCAGGCGCACGGTGCCGTGCAAATTCACTTCGCTGCCGAGGATGTACAGATTGAGCTGGGAGGCCAGATAAGCGTCGAGCGTGGTGAGATCCAGACGGTCCACGTCCACGTTGACGTCGGCGGTGGCGGGCTGGAAGCCGACGTCGGCGGCGATGTGAATGGCGCCGTTGGTGTTCCAGCGCAGGGAGAAATCCGCGCTGAAGTTGGTGCCGGGCAGGTTGGAGAGATCTTTGGCGGTGAGGGAGATGTCACTCAGGTCGAGCCGCGCGGGGCGCGGGTTGGCGCGGTCATCCAGGTGCAGCGCGCAATTGGTGGCGTTGATTTCATGGATGGTGGCGGACCATTGATTGGTGCTGGCGAGCAGGAGGGACACGGCATTGGTCACGGAGCGGAGCAGGAACAGGATGCCGCCCGGGGCATTGGTGGCGGAGGCCGCGGGCCGGGAAAGCTCCACCAAATTCACCGTGGCGCTGGGATCGCGTTGCACGAGCGCCCGGGCGCCGTCCAGCCACACGGCCCCCACGTTGGCCACATGGTTTTGCAAATCCACATTGGCGTCCAAAACGGAGAAGAGCGGCACCTCCACCAGGTTCCGGCGGTCGCCCGCCACGCCGAGCTTGAAATCACTGAGCGAGCACGCCAGGTCTTCCACGGCGGCGACGCGGTTGGTGGCGCTGAATTCCACGCGGTACTTGGTGTCCAGCGCGATGGAGCCGTCGCGGACCTCGAAGCGCAGGAGGTCCTGGTAGAGCGGGGCGTACTTGGTGAGGGAGAAATGGAACAGTTGCAAACGCCCCTCCGAGCGCAGCGGCGAGAGGGAGAAGAAGCCGCTCCAGGAGATCGTCTCGCCGGCGTCGGTGGTGCCGGTGAAGGCGTAGGGATTCTTGTTGCCGGGCTCGGTGCGGAACTGGTTCAGGGTGATATCCAGCGGGCCGAGCTGGCGTTTGAAGGGCTGGCGCGGCGTCAAATCGGCCAAGGCGGCGGTGGCGCCGCCGATGTGCAGGCGGCCCACATGCACTTCCAGGGGCCGGGCGGGCGCGGTTTTGGCGGCGGGGGCGTTGGTGGAAAATTTCGTGACGAGGTCGGAAAAATTGAAGGTGCCGTCCCGGTTCATGCGCACGCGGATAAAGGGCCGGGACGCGCTGATCTCCTGGAACACCCAGGCGTGCCCCAGGAAGGACGAGAGCTGCAAATTGACGTAGAGATTGTCCCAGGAGACGAACGGTTGGCCGTCGGGGTCCTTGATGAGCAGGCCGTGGATGGAAACGGAGAGGACGAAGGGATTGATGACGACGCGATCAATGGAGACCGGGCGGCCGAGCTGGCGGGAGAGCTGGGTGACGGCTTCGTAGCGGACGATGGGCGGCAGGACGAGGAAGCCGATGATGGCGTAAACCAGCGCGAGTCGGAAGGCCCAAAGCAGGAGCTTGCGATTCCGCGGTGTCCACTGTTCCCAAAAGCGTGCCTTCATAAGTGCTCCGCGCACAGCTTCCTTGCAAATGCGGCGCCCGTCAACCTTTTCGCGTCAGATCGCAAAGTCGGTGTATTCGGGCTGCAAGGTTTCGGTGGGGGGGGCGAGCAGGCCGGCGGCCACCGTGGCGTTGGTGCCCTGCTCGATCAGGATGAACGAGCCGGTCAGGCGGTTGGTGGTGTAGCCGTCAAAGATGAGGGGCTTGGCGGTGCGCAGCTTGACGGTGCCGATGTCGTTCATGGCCAGCGAGCCGTCGGCGGGCTCGGATTCCAGGGTGTCGAAATTGATCTTGCTTTCGATCTGGGTGATGAGGGCCTGGACCGTCTGCGTGGTGTGCTTGAGCAGGTACTTTTTGCCCGGCTGCAAGGGCCGCGGGTGCATCCAGCAGATCCGCGCGACGGGTTCCGCGCTGCTGCCCGGCAGGTTTTCCAGGCCCACGATCATGTCGCCCCGGCTGACGTCAATGTCGTGTTCGAGACACAGGGTGACGGACTGCGGGCAGAAGGCCTCGGCCAGCGAGCCGTTGTAGGTCCACACATCCTTGACGCTGGTTTTGATGCCGGCGGGCAGGACGATCACCTGCTGGCCCTTGCGCACGATGCCGCTGGCGATCATGCCGCTGAGCCCGCGGAAATCATGCAGGGTGGGGTCGGTGGGATTGTTGGGCCGGTTGACCCACTGCACGGGAAAGCGGAAGGACGTCATGTTCCAATCGCTGGCGATGTGGACGTTTTCCAGGTGCCGGAGCAGGGTGGGGCCCTCATACCAGGGCGTGTGGCGCGAGCCGTCCACCACGTTGTCGCCGTTGAGGGCGCTCAGGGGAATGAATTTGACATCGCGGAAGACGTCCAGCCGGGGCAGGAAATCCTCGATCTCGTCGCGGATTTCGCGGAAGCGGTCCTGCTTCCAATCCACCAAGTCCATTTTGTTCACGGCGATGATGAGGTGGGGGATGCCGAGCAGGGCGGCGATGTAGGTATGGCGGCGGGTCTGCTCGATGACGCCCAGGCGCGCGTCCACGAGCACCACCGAAAGGTTCGCGGTGCTGGCCCCGGTGACCATGTTGCGGGTGTACTGCACATGGCCGGGGGTGTCGGCGACGATGAACTTGCGCTTGGGGGTGGCGAAGTAGCGGTAGGCCACGTCAATGGTGATGCCCTGCTCGCGTTCGGCGCGCAGACCGTCGGTGAGGTTGGCCAGGTTGATATGGCCGCCGCCGGTGATGTCGGCGGATTTTTCCAGCGCGGCGACCTGGTCTTCCATCAGCGACTTGGAATCGTACAGCAGGCGGCCGATGAGGGTGGATTTGCCGTCGTCAACGCTGCCGCAGGTGTTGAAGCGGAGGAGTTCGATGGGATGCTCGGTGGATGGCATGGGACAAAAGCTGGGTGGCGCGGTGGAAATGGGATTCAAAAATACCCCGCTTTCTTGCGGTCTTCCATGGCGGCCTCGCCGACCTTGTCGTCGGCGCGGGTGCCGCGCTCGGTCACGCGGGCGGCGCCCACTTCGGCGATGATGTCCTCCACGCTGTCGGCGCGCGACTCGATCATGCCGGTGCTGATCATGTCGGCAATGGTGCGGACGCGGACGACGAGTTTTTTGACGACGTCCGTGGGTTTGGGCCGCGCGCCCCGGTAGGGATCGGGCCGGCCGTTCTCGGCGTGGACCGGCGGCACGGGCAGCCACTGGCCGTTATGGCGGAAGCATTCGCGTTCGTGGCTGAAATAGATGGACGGCACGGCGAGCTGCTCCTTGCGGACGTATTCCCAGACGTCCATCTCGGTCCAGTTGGACAGGGGGAAGACGCGCATGTTTTCGCCGGGATTGACGCGGGCGTTGTAGAGGTTCCAGATTTCCGGGCGCTGGTTTTTGGGATCCCACTGGCCGAAGGAATCGCGGTAGCTGAAAAAGCGCTCCTTGGCGCGGGCTTTTTCCTCGTCGCGCCGGGCGCCGCCAATGCAGCAGTCGAAGCGGAACTCCTCGATGGCGCCGAGCAGGGCGGGAGTCTGGAGCTTGTTGCGGCTGATTTCGCCCGGCACGGGCTGGGCGAGCCCCTTGGCGATGGCTTGCTCCACAGTGCGCACAATGAGTTTGACGCCGAGTTGGTGGGCGCGGAAATCGCGGAACTGGATCAGCTCGGGAAACTCGTGGCCGGTCTCGATGTTGAGGAACGGCAGGGGAATGTCCGACGGCCGGAAGGCCTTTTCAGCGAGGCGCACCAGGCAGAGGGAATCCTTGCCGCCGGAAAAGAGCAGGGCGGGACGTTCAAACTCCGCGGCCACTTCACGCATCACGTGAATCGCCTCGGTTTCGAGAAGCTGCAAATGATCAAGATGATAACTGCTCATTTCAGATATATAACCAGAGACCAGCCCGGATAAAAAGCGGATTCATGGCATGGGCTTCCAGACCCGCAAACGCCACGCAGTTGCGCCACCCTGCCGATTTGGAAATCGGCGATACAGCAGGTTGGGAAACCTGCGCCACCGTTGTTTGGCGCGTCTTCACGATTTCAGCCGCTCAAATGCCCGCGCCGCCGGAAACGGCCGCGCCGCCCCAACTGGCATGCAGGCCGCACTCGCGTTTTTCATCCGCCTTGGCCGGGTCGAAATAGTCCCACTCGTTGGGCAGGTTGTGTTCGCCCAGGTACTTTTCCAGGTCCGCATCGCTCCAGTAAAAGAGCGGGCTCACCTTGAGGGAATGGAAGTTGCGGTCCTCGCTCAAGATGTCCAGGCCGGCGCGGTTGGCGTTTTGGACCTTGCGCAAGGCGGTGAGCCAGACCACCGGGGCCAGTTCGCGCATGCCGCGCTGAAACGGTTCGAGCTTCATGGTGGCGCTGAAGGCCTTGATGCGCGCCTCGTTTTCCGGGACGGGCTCGGGCATGCCGCCCAACACCGCGTCGTAATGCGCCGCCGTGCAGCGGGGCACGAACGGCTTGAGGTTCAACTTGAGCATGTTCTTTAGCAGCTCGGCGTGACGGTACGTGGCCGGGCGGTTGTAGCCGTGATCCACCCACAGGACGGGGATGTCCGGATCCACCTGGGTGACCAGGTGCAGGATGACGGCTTCGTACGGCCGGAAATTGGTGGAAACGATGGCGCGGCCCTTCGCCAGGGCAATGGCCCAGCGGATGATGTCCAGCGGTGCTTGCGAATGCAGTTCGGCATTCGCCTTGGCCATCTGTTCGGTGGTCATGGCCTCAGACTTTCGGGGCTTGCGGCAACAGCGCCCGCTGGCACCAGTCGCCAAAGCGTTCGCCGGGGTGGCGTTCGCTGGCAAAGCGCGTGAACAGCGGGCGGAACTCGGTTTCCAGGTCGGGTTCCTTGACCACGTCCTTCCACAGCCGGTTGAGCCGCGTGCCGGTCACATCGCCGCCCAGCCACACTTGGTAGCGGCCGGGGGATTTGCCCACCAGCCCGATCTCCGCCATGTAGGGCCGCGCGCAGCCGTTGGGGCAGCCGGTCACACGGATGATGATTTCCTCGCCGTCCAGCCCGGCTTCGGCGAGCAGTTTCTCGAAGCGGTCCACGAGCCCCGGCAGAATGCGTTCGCTTTCGGCCAGCGCCAGGCCGCAGGTGGGCAGCGCGGGGCAGGCCATCGAGGCGGCGTGCAACCGGCTCGCCTGGTTTTCCGTCTTCACGCCGTAGGCCGAGAGCAGCATGGACACCGGGTGCTGGTCCGCGTCGCGGACGTTGGCGAGGATGACGTTTTGGTTGGCCGTGAGGCGAAACTCGATGTGTGGGAACGTGTCGGCCACGTGCCGCAGCGCGGTCTTCAACTTGTAGCCGCCGGCGTCCTTGATGCGCCCGGCGTTCACGAACAGGCCGAGAAACCAGGTTCCATCCACGGCCCGGCGCCAGTCCAGCAGGTCGGCGGTGGTGGTGAATTGATACGGCTTGGCGGGGGCGAACTTGAGGCCGGCGCGTTTTTCAATTTCCGCCCGCGCCCAGTCCGCGCCGCGCTCGGCGATGACGTATTTCAGGCGCGCGTGGCGGCGGTCGGTGCGGTCGCCAAAATCCCGGTGGATGGTGAGCGTGGCCCGGGCCACGTCCAGCACCCGGTCCGGCGGCACGAAGCCGATGACATCCGCCAGGCGCGGATAGGTGGCGTCGTTGCCGTGGCTGCGGCCCATGCCGCCGCCCACCGAGACGTTGTAGCCGGTGAGTTGGTCGTGTTCCACAATGGCGGTGAACCCGAGGCAGTTGGTGAACACGTCCAGGTCGTTTACGGGGGGAATGACAAATGCCACCTTGAATTTGCGGGGCAGATAGGTCTGGCCGTACAGCGGGTCCACGAAGTCCTTGTTTTCGTCCGCGTTCAAATCGAGCTGCCGGCCGTCAATCCAGATGGCGTGATAAGCCTTGGTCTGGGGGGCGAGGGCCAGCGCCACCGCGTGCGCGTGGGCATAAACCTGTTCGCGGGCGCGGGTGTAGGCGGGCGTGGGCGGGGCCAGGACGTTGCGGTTCACGTCGCCGCAGGCCGCGAGCGTGCTGAGCAGCGTGTCGTTGATGGCCTTGACCGCCGCGCGGAGGTTGTTTTTGACGACGCCGTGAAACTGGATGGTCTGGCGTGTGGTGACGCGCAGGGTGTGGTTGCCGTAGGTGGAGGCCAGGGCGTCAAACGCGGCGTATTGCCGGGCGGTCATGACGCCACCGGGAATCCGGCTGCGGATCATCATGATGTATTTCTTGCCGGTCTTGCGCAGATCGCGGTCGTCCTGCTGGTAACTGCCGTGAAATTTCAGGAACTGGTTGTCATCCTCGGAAAAATGGTCGGTGGCCGTGTCGGCCATGGTCGCCGCAATGGTACCAGCCAGGGTCGGAATGGCGGCCTTGATCTCTTCGTTGTGTGTCAATTTTACCGGTGCGTCTGCGCTCATAAGCGAAAGTGCAGAATAACTTGTGATAAGCGCATGTTCAAGCACAGCTTAAATGTGAATGCGGAAAGGGGGTGCTGAAGACCGGCACAAAAGCCATAAAAACCGAGGATGGAGGATGGAGTATGGCCGGCCCGGGCGGGGGTGCCGAAAAGTTTTTAGGGTTGACGAGGGTTGACGATGGTGGGTTTTGCAGGGGTTTTCGCAGATTTTGGCGCACGAAATTGAGGTCTTTTTGGGGCTGGCGGGAGGGTGGGGAAGGGATGAGACCGATGCGACGAATGGGACCAAACGCCGAGGCGCGGAGACGCCGAGGTGAAATTGTGGGAGGCGGTGGAACCAATGCGACGAATGGCTGCGCGGTGGCGGGACAAAGAAATCCTGCGGGCGGGCGCCGAGGGGGCGAACCGTCCGTGGCCGGACTCGATTGTGAGCATGGTGGCTCATCATGGCGGGGGCGGTATCCCAGCCAGGGCGAGTTTAGCAGGGTTGGCGGATTCGCAAAGTTAGCGGCTAACGGGAAATGCGTAAATGGTTGGGAGGGAGGGGAATTTAGTTTCAAAAAACAGCTCAGGAGCGGGGGAGACGCGGCCAGCCGTTTTATTTATCCACAGGAAGGATATCCAGTTCGGCCAGCGAGGCGTACGGTTTTGACGAATCAAAGCTGCTGTTCGCCACCAGTTTCAAGAAACGCGCCTTGACCGGGGTGGCAAATTTGACCGTGTGCCATTGGGCGTCTTGCGGAAAGGTGCTCCGGGCTGCCGGCTCGCCCCAGTGCATGCCGTCGTCGCTGGTGAACACGGCGAAATCCTTGATCCAGCCGTTTTGGTTGTCGTCCTGTCGCGGCAGACATTTGATGCCGGCCAAGGTGGCGGGCTGAGACAGTTCGACGACCAGTTCATGCGGAAAATTCGGCGCGGCTCCATCCCAAGGCGTGTGCCACATCGTGTCCGCATCGCCATCGATGGCCTGGCCGGCGTCATATTGTTCCGACGCCTGGCTGTCGGCGTGGATCTTCGCGCCGAGCGCCTGAAGCCGGTTGGTGGTCTCTGACACAAATAGTTGGTCCAAGGTGCCGGCGGCGAGTTCCGCTTTCGGATTGAATGCGGCGGAGCCAAGGTAGGCGCAGAGGCTTTTGGCGAACTGCCGCGCGGCGGGACGGCTGGCCAGGTCGGAAGCGATGTCAATGGAGCAGACGAGAATTTTTCCCTTGGCAACGCGGGCCTCAAACACCGTGCCGAGCTTGTGGTTCCTCGCAAAGTTGTCAATCACCTGCACGAGCGGGCGGAAATCCGCCGGTGTTTCATCGAGGATCATCGGTCTGGAATGTTCCATCAGATCGTGCCATTGCCAGTCGCTGTAAAAATCCGTCGGGAACTGCGCGAACAGCGGATGCTTCGGGTCGCAGAGAATGCCCATCGTGTCGGGCTGTTGCGACGGGAACCACACCGGACTCCAGAACGTCGGCAGAAAACTTCCGCCAAGCGAATGGTGAAGGAACTTCTTCGCGGGCAAAAGCAAAACGGTCTTGCCGTCGGCGAGCGCGGCTTTCGTCGCCTCATCCCACGCGGTGCTGACGACAACGCCGGCGGGCGGCTGCGGCGCGGTTTCGTGGGGATAAACCCAGATGTTCCACCAGTTGGCAACCTTCGTTCCTTGCAATCCCACGGTGACGGTGAGCTGGCACGGCGCGGGGGCTTTCGCGAGCGATGCGCTGATGGCGCCGAGCGGCGAGAGTTTTCCCGTGGGCGCGGCCAGCGAATCCAGTTCGCCGCCGGCGATTTCCTTTCCGTGCTGGTCGGAGATTTTCCAGAACGGCTTAGCGCCGGCGAGGTCCTGCGCGCCGTAATTGGCAAGATCGGCGGTGGCGGAAAAGGTTTCATTGGCGGTGTAAGTGCGCTTGGGCATCCGCAACAGGGGAACAACCGGACTGCAGAACCGGCGGAACTGCTTGGGCGTGATGAAGCCCTTGGAATCCCAGAAGGCGTCCAGCAGGCCGATGGTGGCCGTGCCCTGGGTTGGATAATCGTGCAGGTCGAGCAGCGAAAAGCCGCCGTAGCCCGGCGTGCGCAGCAGGACTTCAATTTCCTCCTTGTACAGCAGCGTGGCCTGCCGGCCCGTTGCCTTGGCGAATGCCGGCGCGAGGTCGAGCATCCCCTTGGTCTTCAGATCGTCGCGGATGGCCTCGTAGTTTTTCAACGCCATCACCCCGGACCATTTTTTGATCTCGGCGAAATCAGGGTAATAGACCCACTGTCCGATTTCGTGGCCGATGATTGGCCGGCTGTCGCGGGCGACGAACTCGCGTAAATCGCGCAGAGTGGCCGGCCCTTGCGCGCCGCGCCCGCTGCCGTCTTCAGTCCATTGCCGGTTAGGAGTGGTGGAATCCGACCACGACGACGGCGACGAATAAAGATGGCGCGGGTCGCGGTGAATCAGCATATCCACCCAGCGGGTGAGCAAGGCGCGATTGCCGCCATATTCGTTGCCGAGCGTCATCAGGCAGAACGAGGGATGATTCCCGTAAGTATCCACCATCCGCTTGAACTCCGCCTCGACGAACGCATCGCGTTTCGGGTCCGTACCAGCGTCCACATTCGCCTGCGGCCCCTCGGCTTGAATCATGATGCCTTCGAGGTCCGCCGCCGCAAACGCGGCCTCCGGCGGGCACCACGAATGGAAGCGGATGAAATTCAGGCCGTAGGATTTTTCAATCTGGAAAATCCGCCGCCAGGCCGCCACATCCGTCGGCGGGTAGCCGGTGAGCGGCCAGACCGAACATTCCAACGTTCCGCGCATAAACACCGGACGACCATTCATCGCGAATTGCGTGCCGCGGGCTGCAAACTTTCTCATGCCAAAACACACCGTGCGCTGGTCGTCGCCAAGTTTCACCGTCAACTCGCTCAGGTTTGGCGAGAACTCATCCCACAACTTCGCGGTGCTCATGTCCACATTCATCTCGGCACTGCCGCCGGTTTCATCCCATGTTGCTTCGACCGTCTGCCTGTCTGCGCTCAATTTTCCGTGTCCGGCCTTGCCGGTGGCATTGCCGATCTTGACCACCACGCGCGCCAGTTTTTTATCCACGTCGGGATACACCTGCACGTCGTCAATCCACAGCGGCGGTGTGGCGGCCAGTTCGATGCGGCCGACGATGCCGTTCAGGTTGCCCCAGGTGCCGCCGAACAAGGCGGACACGAAATCGCCGAGGTTGATCTTGACGGTGTTGTCCACACAGATCGTCAGCCGGTGTTGGCCCGGCGCGAGGCCCGTGCCGAAGTCATAAACATGCGGTGCAATCAGGCTGTCCTGCGAGCCGATGCGTTGGCCGTCCAGCCAGACCGTCGTGACCCAGCGGCAGCGCTCCAGGAAGAGCGTGACCCGTTTTCCCCGCCAGGCCGCCGGAATCTCGAGGTCGCGCTGGTACCACGCCGGCCCGGCGTAGTCGTAAAGCCGGTAAGGTCCGGCCAGCACGCCGTGCTGGTTGGCTAACTCAGGCGGTCTGGGATTTTTGGGGCCGAGGCCGGCGGCATCCATCGTGCCGGGCAGATGAATCTTCTGTCTCAATTCCGCAGGGCATTTTTCTGAACTTACCCCGGCGACGTCAAACCGCCACTCGCCTGCCAGCGAAAGGGTTTGGGCGGATCCGCGTTGACAATGAAGGCCGGTCAAGACAGATAGAATAAAGATGAGTTTTCTCATGTCATTGTTTTCTAAATACTTTTCGGGTCAGTGTAAATGGTCTTTCTTCCCTCCGCCTTTGCCCTCTGGGGAGAGGCGGAGATGCCGGCGCCAAACCGGCTCAGGTGGCGGGGGCGGTTTCACAGCCAGGGCGATTCTAGCAGGGCAGGCGGATCCGCAAAGTTAGCGGCTAACGGGAAATGTGGAAGTGGTTGGGCGGAAGGTGAATGCAGTTCCAAGAAAAACGAGGTCGGGAGCGAGGAGACCAGCCGTTCCGTGGGTGAGCTCTTTTTCGGCGATTACCAGGCGGATCCGTCTTGGCGCCTCTTGGAGCGCAAATGTCAGGCTGCACGAATGGATGAAATCGTGGGTTCTTCGCTGTTTTCAGTGGAATAGCTAAAACGAAGTTGCCTTGGAGTTCCCGAATTCTCGGGACATAACCCAAACAATTCCACTTTGAAAAAGGTGAACTTCAAAGCTGGGATGGTTGAACAAAAAATAACACATACCCGCATTGAAGCCCCGCAATGCGGGTATGTGGATTTTAGAATTCATCCGTCGATTTGTCGAGTCGATA
>Ga0181520_10001515_pt1 | contig 46914 bp, 34 predicted proteins | sample PEATcosm2014_Bin_29_FD_132451 | JGI IMG/M metagenome (GOLD analysis project Ga0181520, IMG submission 132451) | Peatland microbial communities from MTU Mesocosm Facility, Houghton, MI, USA - PEATcosm2014_Bin02_30_metaG | ecosystem: Environmental > Terrestrial > Soil > Wetlands > Peat | place... | reverse complement strand
GCCGCTCGTTGTCCGGCAAGGGATTGCCCCCGCCGGAGAAGAACAACACGGGCATCTGCAAGAGGTCGTCGACCGTGGCCTTGCGCAGGTCGATCACCTGCCAGGTCAATTCCCGCCGCCACTTCGACTCGACGTAGATCTTGAGGTTATTGACGTCGTTGCGGTGGCGGTTCCAAGCGATGTCCCGCCCCCCCGGGCCGCCCACCTCGCCGTACTGCACCTTGGCCATGAGCACGGGCCAGCGTCCCTTGGAGAGAAACAGCAAAGCGAAGCTGGTAGCCAGGTTCTCGTCAGTTTCGGCGTAGGCCCGACCCTTCCATGAACTCCGTGAGACGAGCGTGCCAAGCTTCTCGACCAACAGGGCGGCCCCTTCTCGATACCAATCGTGCTCGCCGATCTTGCGCCGCGCGCTGAGCCGCCCGGCGCGCTCCAGGCCATAGAGGTAATAGAAATGCCAAAGGCCGGCATCGTTGGGCGAGACCGGCGGATTGCCCGCGACCGAGAACTGCTGCCTCAGCCATTCCAGGCCGTTCTCCATCTTTTCCAACTCCAGACATGGAGCACGATAGCAGCCGTCGATGTGGTCGCCCGACACCTTGGCGTCAGGCTCGTGGAGCATGTCGCCGCAAACGGCCATGGCGGCGATGCCGGCGCAGGTCATACTGCCATAGGCGGGCTGTGCCTTCTTGTAGGGCCAGCCGCCATCCTCGCGCTGATTGGTGAACCAATAGGAGCGGGCAAGTTCCCACGTCTTGGGCGGGATGTTGAGGTGGATCTGGCCGGTTTCCGCCACGCGAGCGGCCTCGTAAAGGGCCAGCAGCGCAAATTGGCTGTTCGACCCGTCGGCGTCGATCAGTTTGCCCGCTGTGGGGTATCCCCAACCGCCCCTGCGTTCGGCTGGAGCGTCCTTGGCCTGTACCTGGGTTTCTACCAACCATTGGACGTTCTCGTCAATGGTGTCCTGGTAGTCGACAACATGCTTAGCCCGGCACAAGGCCATGGTTTGCAGAGAAACGACGTAAGTCGTCTTGTTCCGCAAATTATTGAGGTAATGGAGCGATTTTGCCAGGTGCTCCTCCTTCGGATCCACGCCCGCATTGAGCAAAGCCAACGTGCAAAGGGCGGTCATTCCACCCTCGTGGTTGGGGTAGTCCGGCCAGGTCCCGTTGTTACGATTTTGCGAATCTTTCAGATAGCGAACTCCCTCGTCGATGGCTTTGCGGACGTCGCCGGGGGCCAAATCGGCCCCCAAAACCGTTGCCGCCGATACAACCAGCAATGCCAAGACCAGGAGTGCGAGAATTTGCGGTTTCATGGTTCTAACTATAATAGAATTCAATAGTTAAGCGGGCAAATGCAGCGCCAGGCGGATGGGCATTTCGCTGCGGATGGGTTACAATTCAGAAATACCGTTGTACCCAAGTATAAAGGATTTCCGTTGGCAAGTTCCACACCGAACCCGCCGCCCGGGCCTAGCCCCGGAGGCAAGCCCCGCAGCCTGGGCGACGTCCTTCAGGAATTCTCGCAGCATCGCAAGCTGATGCAAGAGGAATTGCAAAAGATAATCGTCGGCCAGGACGACGTGATCGAGCAGATCTTCGCCGCCATTTTCACCCGCGGCCATTGCCTGCTGGTGGGCGTGCCGGGGCTGGCCAAGACCTTGATGGTGAGTACCCTGGCGCGGATACTTGACATCCCCTTCAAGCGGATCCAATTCACGCCCGACCTGATGCCCTCGGACATCACCGGCACCAACGTACTGGAGGAGGACGACAAGGGCCGGCGGGAGTTCCGTTTTGTCGAGGGGCCGATCTTTACCAGCATCCTCCTGGCCGACGAAATCAACCGCACGCCGCCCAAGACGCAGGCGGCCCTGCTGCAGGCCATGCAGGAGCGCGAAGTGACTGTCGGCCAAAAGACCTACAGTTTACCCGAGCCGTTCTTCACCATCGCCACGCAGAACCCGATCGAGCAGGAAGGCACCTATCCGCTGCCCGAGGCCCAATTGGACCGTTTCATGTTCAATATCAAGGTCGACTACCCCACCGCCGAGGAGGAGGAGCGGATCCTCTCGCAAACCACTCGCGGCGAGAAGGTCGAGGTCCGCAAGATCCTTTCCGGCAAGGCGATCGTGAATCTGCAAGGACTGGTGGGCAAGGTGGCGGTGAGCGAGTACATCGTGCAATACGTGCGCCGCTTGGTTCGATCGACGCGGCCCAAGGACGAAACTGCGCCGAAGTATGTGCAGGAACTCGTGGACTGGGGCGCCGGCCCCCGCGCCGGGATATTCCTGATCAACGGCGGCAAGGCCTTGGCCGCCATGGACGGGCGATTTTCCGTGGCCATCGAAGACGTGCAGAAGGTTGCCGTGCCCGTACTGCGGCATCGCATCTCCACCAACTTCCAGGCCCAGGCGGAGGGGATGAGCACGGAGGATGTGATTGCCCGGTTGGTCCGCGAGACACCGCCGCCGGTGATACCGAAGTACGAAAAATAGCGATTAGAGGACATCAATCATGCCAGTTGTTACCTATGAAGCAGTCGTGGAGAATGGCCAAGTTCATTTGCCGTCGGAAGTGGTCTTGCCTGAGAAGGCCACCGTGTACGTTGTGGTGCCGGAAGTAATTGTGGAGATGGAAAAGCCGCCGCTGGTGGTTCACGTGCGAAGCCCCCGACTGAAAGACCCGGCGATGGCCGCCCTTTTCGAACTTGAAGTCATCAAGGAGAGTAACGATGCCGGTTTATGATGCGGAACGGTTCAAGCCGCCGGCTCCGGTTGCAACCGTACTGCTCTGCACGCGCGACCAAGCGAAGACCGTCGCCGACGTGCCGATGCTGATTGAATCGGGTGCTGACCTGACGTTGATCCCGCGAAGGTGTGTCCGAGAACTCGGACTGCGCGACGAACCGATCGACGGGTTCTTGGAGGGCTTTGACGGCAGCACTAGCCCCGCCAGGGTGGTGAATATCGAAGTTCATTTCCTCGACTACATTTTCCGGGGGCTTTTCCCCGTGACAGAAGACGAATGCGGAATTCTTGGCCGAAATGTGATGAACCGACTGTCGCTCGTATTGGACGGCCCGCGATTGACGTGGCCAGACGTTTCGAATAGCGACTGAGGGCTTGAAGGTTTCAGAAAGGCGCGAAAATGGTGTTGTCAGGCAGTACGCGAAGAGATCACAAGAAGTTCGTACAGCGCGATCTAGGAATCGTGGCGAACGGCTCCGTTGGGGCGTCCACCGCGCGTCACATGGGACCGGGGACCGTCCTGGAGGCTCAGCGTTTTCTGAGCAAACTCGATCCTGCGAGTTTCAGGACCGCGTCCGAGGAGGAGTTTCGGCAAGTTCTCGACAGTGCCACGGAGGAATTCCGCGAAAAGCTCACCAATAAGTCGTGGGGTGCCGCGCGGAAATTCTTGAACATCTTCTTGCGAGACGTGCTTTATAACCGTTTCTTGTGCGAGTACTATAACCTAGCTCCCATTGAGCCGTTTCTCGAAGTTCCGCTGGACGGAAAAGTGGGCAAGTGGCTCAATAATCGCCATAAGGAGAAGGGTGGCTCGGACCTTCGCCGGTGGGGGACGATCATTCGCTTGGAGCGAGAGGTCTCGGACAAGTATCAAGAACTTGCTCGACAGGTCGCGGAGGACGAGGGATGCTTCCGCGTTGACCTGGACTTGCTGGGGTACGGGGGCGTCGATTAAACGGAGGGCTAAATCGCGTTTCGGTAAGTCCAAATCCCCAAATCCCCAGAGCCCTAAAGCCCCGCCATGCCGTCCGCCGAGCAGTATCTGAAGCCCGAGGTCATCCGCCAGATCAAGCGGCTGGATCTCCGTGCGCAGTTTATCGTGAAGGGCTTCCTGCACGGCCTGCACGCCAGCCCTTTCCACGGCTTCTCGGTCGAGTTCAGCGAGCACCGCAAGTACACGGCGGGCGACGATCCGAAAGACATCGATTGGCTGATCTACGCCAAGACCGACAAGTACTACGTCAAGAAATTCGAGGCCGAGACCAACATTACCGGTTACGTGATGATGGATCTCAGCCGCTCGATGGGCTACACGCACCAGCAGGAATTGACCAAGTTCGAATACTCGATCTGCCTGGCGGCCGCACTGTGCTACTTGATGATCCACCAGCAAGACCCGGTGGGCCTGATCACGTTCGACACCGGAATTCGCAACTGCCTGAAGCCCCAGGCCCGCCGCGGCCATCTGGGCGACATGCTCTCGTTGCTCTCGAACCTCAAGCCGGAGGGCGAGACGGACGTCGCCCAGAGCATCGTGCAAGTGGCGGCCATGCTCCGGCATGCCAGCCTGATCATGATCTTTTCCGACTTGCTGACCGATCCCACGCCGGTGTTCGAGTCGTTGTATCGTTTGAAGCATGGCGGGCACGACGTGATCCTCTTCCACGTGCTGGACGAGGCGGAGGTGCGGTTTCCTTTCCGCGGCATGGTCGAGTTGGAAGATCCCGAAGACCGTCGCCGCCTGGCGTTGGACGCCGACTCTTTCCGCAAGGACTATCTGGAAGAGATCGAGGCCTTTCGGGCCTTGTATCGCCGCGAGTGTTCGCAGGCCCGCATCGACTACGTGCCGCTGGACACCAGCATGCCCTTTGACCGGGCCTTGACGGAGTACTTGGCGAACCGGGCGGCGCGGGGATAACGGCAAATGACCTTCGTTAACTTCGCAATGCTTTCCGGCGTGGGGCTGATCGCGATCCCGATCATCCTGCACTTGATCATGCGCCGGAAACCGAAGCTGCTGGAATTCCCGGCCCTGCGATTCATCCGCAAACGGCACGATTCCAACCAGCGTCGACTGCGCTTGCGGCACCTGCTGCTGTTGCTGCTCCGCGCGGGGGCCATCGCCCTGTTGGCCCTGGCCCTGGCGCGGCCGAGTATCAAGTTCTCCTCCGGGCTGGGCAGCCAGGAGGCGCCCGTGGCCGCAGCGTTGATCTTCGACGCCGCCCCGCACATGCAATACGTCCGCGACAAGAAAACCCGCCTGCAAGCGGCCCAGGAGGTCGGCCAATGGCTACTCTCCCAATTGCCGTTGGAAAGCCAGATCGCCGTGTTCGACTCGGGCGCGACGCCGCGGACGTTCGACGCCGACCGCGGCCTGAGCAGCCAACGGATTAGCAAGCTGGAAGTCGTGCCCAACCCGCGGCCGCTCAGCCAGGTCGTCGGCGAGGCCGCTGACGTGCTGAATAAACAAAACACACTGCCGACCAAGGAGCTCTACGTCTTCACCGATCTGTCGCAGGCGTCGTGGCGGCCCGAGGATGCCGCCAAGCTCCAAGAGCGCCTGCACGAACTGGCCGGAGTGACGGTCTACCTGATCGACGTGGGCGTTAGCGACCCGACCAACCTGGCCCTGGGCGACCTGCGCCTTTCGCACCAGATCATAGCGGCTGGCGGTTCCGTAGACATCCAGACGGAGATTTCCAGCCTGGGCGTGGAAGGCCAGCGCAAGATCGAGCTCGAATTGATCGGCTCCAGCGGCACCCTGGATAAAGCTAGCGAACAAACCGAGCAATTGTTGATCGGATCCAGCGGCACCCTGGTGAAAAACAGCGAACAAATCGTGCAATTGAAGCCCGGCGAGACGCAATCTGTCGATTTCCGGCTCACGTCGCTCAAGCCGGGCACGCAGCAAGGCCGCATCAAGGTCGTGGGCAAGGACTCGCTTCCCGAGGACGACGTGCGTTATTTCAGCATCGAGGTCCGCCCGCCGTGGCCCGTGTTGATTGTGGCCCAGGAGCCGGCAGAGCAATCGGCCATCTACCTGGCCGAGGCGATCGCCCCGGCGAAAATGCGGAGTAGCCACAGCGCTCGCTTCGACTGCAAGATCATCGGCTACCGCGAGTTGGCTACATGGACTCTCGAAAAACTCGAACCCTATGCCGCCATCGCCCTACTCGATCCGCCGGGCCTGGAAGCGGCTATTTGGCAGACCCTGACCAACTATGCCGCCGCGGGGCACGGCGTGGGGATCTTCCTCGGCCGGCACGCCGCGCCGATCGAGGCCTTCAACTCGCCCGCAGCACAACAGATCCTGCCGGGCAAGCTCACGGACCAAGTACCGCGAGAAAACGGAAATACCTATCTGGCCCCGCAGAACTATCAGCACACCATTCTCAAGCCGTTCGAGACCCTTGCCACGCGCACTCCGTGGAGCATGTTTCCCGTCTACCGCTACTGGCGCATCGACCCTCTGGCCCGGGACGCAAGCACGGTGATCGCCTACAATGACGGCCGGCCGGCGCTGCTGGAGCGAACGATCGGCGCAGGCCAGGTGGTGGGGCACGTGCTCGTGACGTCCACGCCGTTTTCCGATCGCGTCTCCCGCCGCGACGCATGGAACGTGTTGCCCGGCTCTGCCGAAATGAAGGCCTGGCCGTTCATGATCCTGGCCAACCAGATCATGTCGTACCTGGTGGGTAGCGGCGAACAACAACTGAACTACCCTGCGGGCACGAAGTCCGTGTTGCTGCCGGTTGGCGGCGGCCAGCGGCATTACACGCTCACGCGGCCCGATCGCAGCGAGATGCCGCTTCCCCCGCCGGAAAAGGCCCAGTTATCGATCAGTTCCGTGGAACAGGTTGGAAATTATCAAGTACATTGTGTGGAAGAGCCTTACGGGGCGCCGCGCGGGTTTAGCGTCAATCTGTCGGCGCAAGCAACGCAGCTTGCCCGGCTGACGGATCAGGAGTTGAGCGAGATGTTCGGTCCTTTCAAGCCGCAGGTAGCGCGGAGCAACGATCAGATTGTCCGCAACGTCCATGAAGGCCGTGTCGGCCGGGAGATTTATCCGTGGCTGATCCTTGTCTTCGCCGCCCTGCTGGCGATAGAGTATGTGGTGAGTAATTGGTTTTACCAAAGAGAAGCGATCTTAGAACTTAGATCTTAGATCTTAGATCTTAGATCTTCGTCATTCGTCATTCACTTCCCCCATGCACCTGTTCTTCTACCCCATCACCGATAGCTACTGGCTCGTGGCCGCCGTGGCGGCTGCGCTGCTGGCGATCGTCATCCTGGTGGGACCGGGAAGAGACCGCGTCTCGTTCCGCCGCCGCCTTGTGCTGGCCTTGATTCGCTGCGGCATTATCCTCCTGCTCGTGCTGGGAATGTTGCGGCCGACTTTGGTCTATACGCAAAGCCACAAGGAAGATGCCACGTTGGTGCTGCTGGTGGACCAGTCGCGGAGCATGCTCGTCCGCGACTGCCTCAACAATAAGACGCGCTGGGATTCGCTGCTGGCGACCTTGGAGGACTGCGTGCCCGCGCTGCGCAATGTGGGCCGCGATTTCAAGGTCAGAGCCTATACGTTTGATGGCCAGACGCATTCCCTCGGGGAAGTGAAGAACGGCAAGGTCGTCCTCCCGGACATCCCACAGGGCCAGGAGACGGCTATCGGCGCGGCCCTGGACGACTTGCTCAACCAGGAGAACGGCAAGCATCTGCTGGGGATCGTGCTGCTGACCGACGGCCGGCAGCAAGCGGTCGCCCCGCGCGATGCTCCGGCCCAGGACGCTGCCGCCCGCTTGCGGCACCAGGACTACGCGGTCTTTCCCGTGGTCTTTGGCCAGTCGCGCGGCTTGGGCGGCGTCCAGGACGTGGCGGTGGTCAACTTTCCCGAGCCGGCCACGGTCTTCGTCAAGACCGAAATGGCGATCCACGGCGAGGTCAAAGTCAGCGGCTACGTCAATAAGCCGATCCCCGTCCGCGTCTACATGGAGATGCCTGACGGCACCACAAAAGTCATCGCCGAAACGCAGATCAAGGCCACGGAGGATGGCCAGTTGCTGCCGGTCGATTTGACCTATGTCCCCGAAGAGGCGGGCGAATTCAAGCTGACCATGAAGGTCGATCCGCAGCCGGGCGAGCTGGTGACCACGAATAACGAGCAAAGCGGATTCGTGCGCGTGCTTAAGGGCGGCCTGCACGTCTTGTACATCGAGGGCGCGCTCCGCGTGGAACAGAAATTCATCCGCCGCTCGCTGGATGCCTCGCGGGACATCAAGGTCGATTCCATCCGCATCGATCCGCACCATGTCAAGGAGACGAAACCGGTCGAGCTGATCGAATCTCTCAAGCCGGGGAAATACGACGTCTATATCCTCGGCGACGTCGATTCCAAGGTCTTCGAGCCGGCGGAACTGGAACAGCTCAAGAAGACGGTCGAGCGCGGCCGCGGCCTGATCATGCTGGGCGGCTTTCACAGCTTCGGTCCCGGCGGATACTTCGACACCGTGCTGGCCGACGTCCTGCCCGTAGTCATGGAGCACTCGGAGCGCGACGCGCTGGATCCGCCTTTCAGCGACGACCTGCATCTGCCCGGCCCGTTGCGGATGCAGCCCACGCCGCGCAGCCTGCGGCATTTCGTCCTCACGCTTGCCGCCGGCGCGCAGGAGAATGCCGCGGCCTGGGCCAAACTCCCGCTCCTGGAGGGCGCGAACCGCTTCTTGGGGGTCAAGGCCGGGGCCACCGTCTTGGCCGAGGCCAACGGCAAGGAAAGCCAGCCCTTGCTGGTCTGCCAGGACTTTGGCAACGGTCGCGTGATGGCCTTCGCCGGCGATTCCACTTGGCGGTGGACGATGCAGGGGTTTGGCTCGGCCCATAAGCGGTTCTGGCGGCAGGTCGTGCTCTGGCTGGCTCGCAAGGACCAGTTGGCCCAGGGCGACGTCTGGGTACGGTTGGACAACACGCGCTTCTTCCCGGGCAATCGCGTCGAGTTCACGGCCGGGGCGCAGTCGCCGCAGAATGAACCGATTGTGGACGCCGAAATCAAGGCCGAGATCCTCAAGCCCGGCGGCAAGCGGACGCCCGCCGTGATGATCCGCAAAGAGGATCTGATGACCGGATCCTTCCGCGAGAGCCAAGTGCCCGGCGACTACACGATCGAAGTGTCGGCCACGCAGCAGGGCAAGCTCTTGGGCACCGCGCGGACCCGCTTCATCGTGGCCCAGCAGGACCTCGAACTGGACAATCCCTCGGCGGATCTGGACGGCATGAAGGCTGTGGCCAAGTCATCTGCCGACGGCGAGGTCATCGAGCCCGAGCGGCTGCCCAAATGGCTTGCCGAATTGATGAAGAGGACCGACTATCTGGACGTCAAGCAGGAAACGAAGAAGACTTTGTGGGACCAGTGGCCGCTGTTCTTCGCCATCGTGTTCTTGCTCACGGGCGAGTGGTATTTGCGCAAGCGCTGGGGGTTGGTGTAGGCCAATAATGAATCGAGGTAGCCGCATCGGTTGGCGGATGCCGGATTTCGGGCTTCAATCCGTTGATGCATGGCCGTTACCCCTTCAAAATGGTTGAGCACGTACGCCCGCGCAGCGGCGACCTGTTCAGGGCTCAGGCCATAGATCCGGCAAATAAGAGCTTCCGTCGTGTCCGGCTCCAGGAAATACGGCAGCAGATTATAGACGGTGATCCGCGTTCCGACGATTTCGGGGCCGCGTCCTCGATCATGAATGATGTCGATGGCCATAATTGGGCTCCCAAATCTTCTTGTTTCCCGCCTTAATTATAGTACATCGGGCGCCAGGCAAACAAGTTCATCCAGCGCATCACCTCAATGGCCTATTCGAATCGATTGCGCACGAAGAGGGCGATCCTGGCACCGGGGAGGCTGTCGTCGAACCCGCAGTGACGCAGGACTTCTTCGCGGGCGGTGATGGCCATGGTCTCGACAATATGGAGCTGACGGGCGCGATCGACGCACAACATTACCAGGCGTCGGCCGATGCCTTGACCGCGATAGGCCTCCTCGACCGAGACGCATTGCACTTCGGCCAGCTTCTCGGAGTAGATCTCCAGCGCGGTGAAGCCCACGATCCGTCCCTTGGCCTCGGCCACAAAGCCGTGTCGCAGAAGCGTGACGAGTTCTTCCTCGCTGCGGGGCAGAAGCTCGCCGCGTGCGACGAACGGCGCGAGGAACCGGGCCACGCTCGTTACATCGCCGATACAGGCTGGCCGTATGGCGACGTCGGGGCAGCCCCTTGCGGGTCGCGGAGCCTGCGGGGTTGACTCTTTCCTGCCGCGCGAGCCGCGGCCAGTGCGGACAAACATCGCCTTTTTTTGGCCCGGTAGGATGACGTGGAAGCCGCATCCGGTAAGCATCGCTTCCAGGCGGGGCGGCACCAACGCCATCACCTCGATGATGCGGTGCTCACGCGCCTGCCCCAGGCATACGCGCAGCAGCGCCGCAATGATCTCCGCAGCGAGCGCTGATTCCTCGTACGCAAGACACTGGATTTCCGAGAGCTTCTGGGAGTAGACCTCCAAGGCAGCGAATCCCACGGCCCGACCCTCCACCTCGGCCAGGAACGACTGCGGCAGGAGGTCCCACATTTCGCCCTCGGTCCGCGCCAGCAGTTCGCGCCGGGCGACGAACGGCGCCATCAGGCGGGCGATAACCGGCAAATCGCCCAGATGGGCCGAACGTACCGTAAGCGAGCCAAACGAACAAGGCAGCATCCGCAGCAACTCCGAGGGTTGATCGTCTTGAGGATATTTGTCACAACCGATGTACGCAGAGCACTTCAGCCGACATGCAGCGCGAGGCCAAGTCCAAGAGATGCTCGTGGTGGGTGAAGAAGATCACTTGCGTTTGTGCGGACAATTCGGCCAGAACTTCCAGCGTCGCCACGGCCCGCTGGTTGTCGAAGCTCACCAGAATGTCGTCAACGATGAACGGCATCGGCTCGCCGCGCTGCAGCCAGGTTTCCAGGCTGGCCAGCCGCAGGGCCAGGTAAAGCTGATCGCAGGTCCCTTCGCTCATGGCGGTGGGCAACACGCTATTGCCGTCGGGCCGCACGCCGGCCAGGACCTGCTCGCCGCGGTCGTCGAAGTCGATCCGCAAGGCCTCGAAGGATCGGAGCGTGAGTCGCCGAAACAGATCGCTCGCCCGGCCGAGCACGGGGCCTTCGTTCTTTTTGCGATAGCGTTCGATCCCCTCGCGCAATACGGCGGCGGCCAGCCGCAAGCGCAGATAGTGCTGCACGTCGGGTTCCAGGCGGGCGAGGATGTCTTGCGCGTCTTCGGCCGCTTCGGCCGCGGCGGCGCTGGCGTCCATGCCGGCCAGGACGGTCTTTTCGCCGCCGATCGCTTCGCGCCGCTCGTCCCGCGTGCGCTCCAGATCCACGATTTCGCCGGTAATCTGCTGCAACTGGCCGGGCACCAGATCGGCGGAAATCGCGGCGGCCTCGGCCATCAATGTCTCGATGGTCGCCCCCGCGGCCAACTCCAGCAGTTGCGCTTGGCAGGCCTGCTGCTCTTGCCGCAGCCGCACGACCTCGGCCGAGGCCGCCTCGGCCACGGGAAGCTGCTCGCAGCTTGCGCAGCGGGCCTCCTGGCAGAGCACGTTCAGTCTGGCTTGCAAGGTCTCGGCCGTGGCCCGGGCCTGTTGGCGTTTTTCCTCTTGTGCCTGCCGTTGCGATTGCAAGAGGTCGAGATTCTTTTGATCGGCGATTGCCTTGCGCAGCCGCCGAATGAGATCCTCCAAGGCTTCTTCGGAGCTGTCGCCAGGCACGGGGCGGTCCGCATCGACGCTTTGCAACAACCGTTGCAGATCCTCATGGAAACGCAGCGATTCTCGCCCGATGTCTTCGATCCGCTCGGATAGACCGACCGCGTCCTTGATGCGTCCCGACAGTTCCGCCGTCTGGGCCACGACCTCGTTGACCACGGCGGGGGTAGAGTCGCCGGGCAGACCGAGCGGCTGGATGGCTGCGGTCCATTGGGCTTGCCAATCTGTCAGATCGGCCTCCGCCTGCATCGCCTTGGCCTCGGCCTGCGTCACGGCCTTTGCCAGACGGTTCTTCTCTCGCTCCAACTGCCGCCGCGATTCAACCGCGTCCTTGATCTGCTCCAAAAACCCATCGCTTTGCAGCAACAGGGTGTCAAGCGATAACGGCGTTGCGGAATGCATTTCCGGACTGTAGGCAACGCCCTCCGTGCTGTTCCGGGAACCCGATGAATACGTTCCCTCCGGACCGCCACGGAGGCTATTCGGAACGCCACGGAGGGCGTTCCCTACAGTTTGGCAGTGGGTGGCGATCTGCTCTTCCAGTCGTGCCAACGACGCTGTTCGTTGGCGGAGCGTTTGGGCCTGTTGGACTAGTCCCTGCTGCCGCTGTGTCCAGGCCAGCATCTCCCGCGGCGGCAGCGGATCGATGCCGGCGGAATTCCAAACCTGCCGCCACTGGGCGTCGACCTGCTGGAGCTGCTCCAAGGCGGAAACCTGTTGATGGTCGAGTTCGGCGGTCTTCTGCTGCAAAGAAAGTCGCTGGGCCTGAAGCGTTGCCCGACTGGCCACGCGATTTGCTTCACGGCGGAGCCGATCGGACAAATCGTCGGCCCGGCGGACAGCCTGCTCGTAGGCCGCCGCCAGATCGCTGCTTTCGCCCGTGGCGGCCAGGAATTCCGCCAGGGCGGCGGCATCGGCATCCTCCTTCCGCCAATCGTGCAGAACGAGCTGCCAGCCGGCATCGCGGAACTTGCGGGCCGCGTCCAAGGTGGCTTCCGAGGGCACCTCGCCCTCCAGCCGCAAGCGTTCCAAGTCGCGCTCGATGTCAGTGGCGTCGGAACGGGCCTTTTCCAATTGTCCTTGAAAGCGGGCAATGGCCGCTTGACACTCGGAGAAGCTGCGCTCGAAACGAGCGATCGTTTCGGCCGCGGGCAAGGGCAGCCGCTCCAAGACTTCCAGTGGGCCGCTCCATAGCCCCAGCTTGTGCAGGTCGATCTCCGCCTGCACGGCAAGCGCGGCGATCTCGGCTTGCAGGTTGGCCGCCTGTTGCGCAAGGTTGCCTTGTCCGCGGGCGCGCTGGACCGCCTCGGCCAGCGGGGCCGGGTCGTACGGCGGCGGCAGTTGGGCCAATAGTTCGGTGTTTTCGGCCAGGCGTTGGCGGCTGTCGGCAAATTCGCCGCGGGCCTGGAGCAATTGTCTTTCCAGGGCCTCCTTGCGGTTGCCCAGGTTCTGGATCTCGACTTGCTGCCGCCGCGACAGTTTGATCCGGTCGGCGTCGGCCAGCGGCAGTTCCGGCCGCAGTTCGTGGAACAGCGTGGCGGCTTCTTTTTCAAGGTGTTCACGCTTGGCGACCAGCCCCGGCAGATCGCCCTGGGCCTTGCGGTGGACGCTCAATTCCTTGTAGACGGCTTCGATTTCGGCCGCGCGGGAAACCAGGCCCCGCGGCACGGCCAAGGCGGCGATTTGGCCGTCGAGCCGAGCGATTTCGGCCGTCGCGTCGTGCTCGGCCTGCCGGGCCGTTTCCAACCGTGAGATGGTTTCGCGGCGATTCTCGGCAAAACTGGCCGGCAACACCGGCACGTCACTCAACCCGCTCAACTTCTCGTCGCAGGCCCTGAACCGTCCGATTGCCGGCAGTGCCCCGGCGAGCCGCTGCAAACGCGCCTTCTGGCCAAACAACTCACCCAGCTTCTCTTCGATTTCAGCCAGTTGTGTGGTCTTTTCGTCCAGGGCCGCCTTGTGCTTCTGCCATTCGCTGCTGGGAAGCTGACTGTCGCGAATTGACTTCCGTGCCTTGCTTAGATCGGCAAGGGCCTCGTTCACCGCCGGTTTGTGCCCGCGAGGCTGAAAGAGCTCTTCGGCCTGTTCTTCCAGGTTGTTGCGGATCGTACGCAAGTCGGAGATTCCCGCCCCGGCGGCGAAGAGTACGTGGCCGATGTCGCCCTGCCCGTGAACGATGTCATGGCCGCCGGCCACCAACCCCGGGTGGTCGATGCCGAACATGGTCTCGAATTGGGCCTGGTCGCAGCCGCCCAGGAACCCGTGCAGAACCGACTCGTCCAGCGGTTCCTTTTCATCGGGCGGAAGCAGCGTGGCCTTGTTCCCCTTTCGACGCACGATCTCCAACTGCTGACCGTCGCGACGGGCTAGCGCCGCGCCGATCCGCAGATTGCGGAAGTCGTGCAGGAAATGATCGGATGTGTTATTGGGGATGCCGTACAGCAGGTTCCGTAGGGCACGCAAGGCCGAGCTCTTGCCGGCCTCGTTGGGACCATAGATTAGATGGAAACCCTCGCGCCCGGCCGACAGGTCGAGCGATACACCGCTGAAAGGCCCGAAGGCACGCAGATCGAGCCGGAGAAGTCTCACTTTGCCACCTCCCTGGAAACAAGCTGCCCCACAAGCATCTCGCGGACCTGATCGAGCAGTTCTCCGGTCGTATCAGGCTTGGCGAGATCGATGGCGTCGGGGCCTTCGGTCAACTCCGGCGGAAGCTTCTTGCGCAGTTCGCCCAGATCATCAGCCAGCAGCCGCAGCACGGCCTCGGGATCGCCTCGCAGTTCCTCGATCAAGCGGGCCAATTCACCCACGGGGCCGTCGGAAAGGGCCGCTTCGTCAAGATTCACCGGCAGCGTAGTGGTCGTGTGGACCTTTTCCACCCACACTCGGCCGCCTCCCAGGTCGAGCGCGGCCGCGCGGATCTCGTTGACCCATTGCTCCGGCCGGGCGGCGATCTCCGGATGCGCCCCGCATGGGCCGCCCGTCTCAACGCGCACGGCCAGCGACAGGCCGTCGCTCTCGGCCATGAGCTTGGCGAGCCGTTGGCGGAATCGATCCAAAAGGTCATCCTTGGTGGCCGCGGCCGTGGCATCGACCCAACAGGTCTGCCAACGGAACACATCCAGCGGTTGAAGTTCCGGCCGCAATCGCTGCTGGTCGTCCACATGCACGAGCATACAGCCTTTGGGACCATACTCATGGATATGGCGTCCCTGCACGTTGCCGGAGAAAATGATCTCCGGCTCGCGGTTGAGCACCTCGTGTCGGTGGGCGTGCCCCAAGGCCCAATAATCGTAGTGTTTGGAGATCAGGCCGGGGATTGTGCAAGGGGCATAAGGTCGATGCCCCTCGCGGCCCGTCGCACAGGTGTGCAGCAAGCCGATATTCAACATACCGCTTACGGCCGGAGGGTAGGCCGCCGAGATGTCATCCAGGACGGCTGCCGTGGCAAAACTCTGGCCATGAATGGCCACGCCCCAGTCTTGCAAGGGAAAGGTCTCCGGCCGCTTGTGGTCGAGGAGGTGTACATTCTCCGGAAGGGGTAATGTGCGCGTCATCTTGTTGGCCGCGTCGTGGTTTCCGGCGATAGCAATCACGGGGATGCCGGCCTCGCGGAGGCGGACCATTTGCGACACGAAATACAGGCCTGTGCGGTGATCTTTCCAGTCGCCGTCGTACAGGTCGCCGGCAATCAGGACAAAGGCCACCGACTGGTCGATGGCCAGTTGCACGAGGTTTTCCAGTGCCCGGCGACTGGCCTGACGGATTTCGTCGACCGGGGCGCCCTCGTAGCGTTGCAGGCCTCGCAAGGGGCTATCCAAGTGGATGTCGGCGGCGTGAAGGAATTTGAACATGCTTTTCTAGTGAACCACCTGCGACCTTATTTCCAACCTTCTGGCAGCAGAGGAAATGCGGCCGGGAAACTAGTTGTGAAATAGGTTTTCAGGGGAATGGAGGGGAACAGCAGGCAGTATACTGCAATGCGGCTGTAAATTCTACAGCCGAAGGCACGACGCCCGCTTGCATTCGCTTGCAATTTCAGGATACAATGAATATACCGGTTCTGATGGATCGATCGATCGCGAGGGAGGGTAATATGCCCGAGCCTTGGGTGTGGATTCCAGTCGCATGTGCGACGGTCGCTGTGGTTGTCTTGGCGTTGTGGCGTCCTTTTCAGGCTGCCGCGCGCGAGGCTCGTTTTACGCAAGCCCGCAAGGAATTCCACAAGCAACGGGAGTGGCTTGAGGTACGCTTCATTTCTTTGGCCGGGATGCAGGGCAAGCCGGATGCTCCCCGCTGGTCGAACTGCGAGTTTGACGACTCTATCTGTTACGTGCGGCATCGCGCCACGCGCGAGTTATCGGCGTTCGTCGAGGTGACCATGGCCTTGGAAGGCATCGGTCATTCCACCACGTCGGCGACCGATTTGATGAACAATCTTCAGGCCGGCACGGCGGTATTCCGCTTTGAGAAGGACCATTGGGTGACCGATGGCCGCGTGATCCTTAATAAGAGCCCCCACGAAGCCATTCGCTATTACCAGAACGATCTGGAAGTGGTGGGGCAGGAACTGGCGGACAAGACGGTTTAGCGCCGGCCTTGGGTGGTGGTTGTTTTGCCTCGTGCGGTAGAACCCTTGATCTTCACGTATCCCCTTGCTTCAGCGCCAGCCAAAGATGGAAGGCACTGCGCAGCAAGAGAGCGGTTTCAACTACGAGCATGGAATTTACGCTAACTCCCGCCGGGCGGATCACCTTGCACCCGTCGCTCGACGCGCCGACCACGGAGGCGAATGCGCAACTGGCCCGCCTGGCCAAGGCCTTCGAGAGCAGCCAAGGGGAAGGGCTTTTCCTGCTGGCGGCTGAGCGCTTCAACGCCCCGCCTGCGCCCGCGTTTTCCTACTGGCGGGATTTCGCCGCCGCCTACCTCACGGCCCTCTGCCATACGCCGGACGTCGCCGGCCTGGAACTGGCGGCCATCCCGCCGCCCACTTCGGGCGAATTGGCCACGCTCATCCTCAGCGTCCCGCCCATGCAAGGGGCCGAGTATCTCAGCGAGGCGACCCTGCTGGGGGCATGGAACGACCTGGACGAGTGGACCCGCGGGGCGATTGCCGCCGGTGGCGAGGGGCTGACCGGCTTCTTGAATCGCCGCGCGCCGCTCTGGCACCAGGTGGGACGGGTCTGCTTCCACCTGGCCGAGAACCGTCGCAACGAGGAGTACCCCTTCGCCTTCATGGCAACCTACGCGCCCAGCGTGGCCACGGGCGGGCGGGTCAAGTATCAACTGCTCGGTTTGGCACTCAACGAGTCGGTGGGCACGAGGAACAACAAGGTGCTGCAACGCCTGCTCGCGCCCGTGGAAGCGGCCAAGCAGCGCAGCGAGCTCGTCAAGGAACTGCTCGATTCGGGCGACATCTTCCAATCGTTGGTGTGGAAGCCAGGGCAGGCCTATCAGTTCCTCAAGGACGTGCCCGTCATGGAGGAGAGCGGCATCCTCGTGCGCATGCCCGACTGGTGGAAGAAACGCCCGCGGCCCCGCGTCAGCGTGACCATCGGCGACGCCGGGCGGAAGAAGTTCGACATGGACTCGATGCTCGATTTCAAGGTGCAACTGGCCTTGGGCGACCAGCAACTCAGCGAAGCCGAGTGGCGGGAACTGATGGCCGCCAACGACGGTCTGGTCATGCTCCGTGGGCAGTGGGTCGAGGTCAACCGCGAGAAACTTCAGCAAGCACTCGATCATTGGAAACAGGTCGAAGAGCAAGCGCAGGATGGCGTCTCGTTCCTGGCGGGCATGCGGCTGCTGGCGGGCGTTCCCGCCGATCTGGGCCAAGATGCCCGCGGCGAGGATGACCGCCAATGGTCGTTCGTACACGCCGGCCAGTGGCTGGGCGACGTCTTGGCCAAGATGCGCAGCCCGGAAAACCTGCAACCGGCCGCCACGGGCGAGGCCCTGAAAGCCACTTTGCGGCAGTACCAGGCGACGGGAGTCAATTGGCTGCGGTTCTTGTCCAGCCTGGGGCTGGGGGCCTGCCTGGCCGACGACATGGGGCTGGGCAAGACGATCCAAGTCCTGGCGTTGCTGCTGGGCTTAAGAGGCCAGAAGGCGGCCAAACCCTCGCTCCTGGTGCTGCCCGCCTCGCTGTTGGGCAACTGGAAGGCGGAGATGGCCCGCTTCGCGCCCTCGCTGCGGGCCGTATTCCTGCACGCGGCGGAAACGGCCAAAGACGAACTCGACCGGATTGCGGCAAATCCCGCCCGCGGACTGGCCGGCGTGGACGTCGTGGTGACCAGTTATGGCATGCTCTTGCGTCAGGACTGGCTGCTGGCCCACCGCTGGCAGTTGGCCGTGTTGGACGAGGCGCAGGCCATCAAGAACCCGGCCGCCCGGCAGACGAAAGCCGTCAAGCGGCTGCAGGCCGAGGCCCGCATCGCCCTGACCGGCACGCCCGTAGAAAACCGCCTGAGCGATCTCTGGTCGCTTTTCGATTTCCTCTGTCCGGGCCTGCTGGGTACGCAGGCCAAGTTCAAGGAGTTTGCCAAGCAACTGGGCGAGCGGCAGGAGAACCGCTATGCCCCACTGCGGAGCCTGGTGCAGCCGTACATTCTGCGGCGGCTCAAGACGGACCGCCGCATCATCGCCGATCTGCCCGACAAGGTCGAAATGCGGGCGTTCTGCGGGTTGAGCAAACGGCAGGCGGCGCTCTACGCCAAACTGGTCCACGAGCTGAGCGAGACGCTGAAGAAAGTCGACGGCATGCAGCGGCGGGGGCTGGTGCTGGCCTACCTCATGCGCTTCAAGCAACTCTGCAACCATCCCAGCCAGATGCTGGGCGACGGCCAGTACCTGGCCGACGACAGCGGCAAGTTCGCCCGGCTAGCCGAGATTTGCGAAGAGATCGCCTCGCGACAGCAGCGGGCGCTGGTCTTCACACAGTTCCGCGAAATGACCGACCCCCTGGCGGGATTCCTGGCGGAGGTCTTCGGCCGCCCGGGGCTGGTGCTGCACGGCGGCACGGCCGTCAAGCATCGCAAGGCCATTGTCGACCAGTTCCAGCGCGACGACGGCCCCCCCTTCTTCGTGCTCTCACTGAAGGCCGGCGGTACGGGGTTGAACCTGACCGCCGCCTCGCACGTGGTCCATTTCGATCGCTGGTGGAACCCGGCCGTGGAGAACCAGGCCACGGACCGAGCCTTCCGCATCGGCCAGCAGCGGAATGTGCTCGTCCACAAATTCGTTTGCCGCGGCACGGTCGAGGAACGCATCGACGCCCTGATCGACGAAAAACGGCAACTGGCGACCGACCTGCTGGAGGGCGGGGCGGAAAAAATGCTCACCGAGATGAGCGATGCCGAGCTGATCCGCTTCGTATCGCTTGACGTGGCGCGGGCCAGCGTGTAAACAATTAGTACTGCAACTGTAAACGCCCATGCCGACCCCTTGAGACTGCTGTAGAACTTGAGGCGACTACCGGTAGTACTGAGTACACAGTACTCAGTACTATGCGTTGTGTTGCCACGAGACTTTTCAGCGGTCTCACGGGTCGGTGGCAACGTTTACAGTCTGGGAACTAACAACATCCGCGTTCGAATAAGGAGGAACTACCGTGGCATGGGATAGATATGGATATGGCGGCGGATACGGCGGCTGGGCACCGTACGTTTCCGTGGCACAACGGCGGGCGAACGCCGCCAAGAAAATGGCCGCCTTGCGCAAAAAAGGCGTCGATATCCAACCGGTCACGATCGAGGGCCGCAAGATCGCCACCAGCTTCTGGGGCGAGGGCTGGTGCGACCACATGGAGTCCTTCAGCGACTTCGCCAACCGCCTGCCCCGCGGCCGCACCTACGTCCGCAACGGCTCGGTCTGCCACCTGGCCGTGAGCAAGGGCGCTATCGAGGCCAAGGTCTCCGGCTCGGAGCTTTACACGGTCGAGGTCAAGATCAAGACCCTGCCCGGCGCTAAGTGGACCGCCATCAAGGGCCGCTGCAGCGGACAGATCAGTTCGCTCCTGGAACTGCTGCAGGGCAAGCTTTCCGACCACGTCATGGAGGTTGTGACCGACCACAAGGAGGGACTGTTCCCCCTGCCCGGCGAGATGTCCTTCCGCTGTAGCTGCCCGGACTCGGCCCACATGTGCAAGCACGTGGCGGCCGTGCTCTACGGCATCGGCGCCCGCCTGGACGACAAGCCCGAGTTGCTCTTCACGCTCCGCGGCGTGAACCATGACGAGTTGATTGCAGCCAACGCCCAGCAGGCTGTCAGCGCGGCAACCTCGCGCGGCAAGTCGAAGCGTCTGGCCGCCGAGGAAATCAGCGATGTCTTCGGCATCGAGCTCGACGTCGGCAGCGCCGAGTCGCCGCCAGTCGCCGCTCCAGACGACACTCCCGCCGGCGATGTGCAAGGCCCGGCGGCTGCCAAGAAAGTCCGCGCCAAAAAGAGCGCCGTCGGCACGGCAAAGGCGAAAAAGAGCGTCAAGGCGGCCGGCAAAGTCAAGAAGCCGGCGCGAAAGGCGGCGAGAAACAAGAAGCTGGACGCTTAGCGGGCACAGACACATTTGACGAAAGTCATTAGAGAAACTCGAGAAACGAGGGGAGAAAGGCCATGACTAAATTGATGCATGGAATTATCCACGGGAAAACCATTGAATTGAGCGAAGATCTCGGGCTGTCGGACGGGCAAGCTGTGGACCTGATTGTCATGCCTGCGGGTTCTGTCGAAACGTCACCGCAGGTAGTTCAGCGGGAATTATCGACGAAGGAACTACCGGGACCGCCGATCGACTGGAAGTCCAGCGATACGTCGGCGACGGCAGGACTGTTGGCGGAGGAATGGACCGAGGAAGACGACAGGCTCCTAGGCCAAATTTACGTTGACCGTAAAACTGCGAAATGGCGAGCGTTGCCGTAATGAGTTTTTTGCTTGATACAAACATCGTTTCGTTCCACCTCAAACGCCCGCGAGGGTTGACACACCGCTTTGTCCAACATTCGGGTCGCCTGTATATTTCATCGATCGCGTTGGCCGAGTTGTGCGTGTGGGCGTTCGGAAAGGCCAAACCTGCGGCCACATTGTCAGCCATTGAGGCGATGCTCCGCAAGGAAGTCAATCGACTGGATTTTGACGATGATTGTGCCAAGAAGTTCGGTCAAGTAAGGGCTGACTTGATCCGGCGTGGAGTGAGTGTCGGGCCCTTGGATTTGTTGATTGCGTCAGTTGCTCTGGTGTACGATCTAACGTTGGTTACCAACAATACAGCGGACTTTCAGAACATCCCCGGTCTTCGTTTGGAAGACTGGTTGACACCATGAGCCGATCACCAATACTTCTTGGAGAGGAATATCTATCGTGCGCGAGTTGACCCCGCGGGAAATCGTCAGCGAACTGAACCGGCACATCGTGGGCCAGGACCAGGCCAAGCGGGCCGTGGCCGTGGCCGTCCGCAACCGCTGGCGGCGGCAGCAGGTGCCGGCCGAGATGCGGCAGGAAGTGGCCCCCAAGAACATCATGATGATCGGGCCGACCGGCGTGGGCAAGACGGAGATCGCCCGCCGGCTGGCCAAGCTCACCGGCGCGCCCTTCATCAAGGTCGAGGCCACCCGCTATACGGAGGTCGGCTACTACGGCCGCGACGTGGAGAGCATGGTCCGCGAACTGGTCGAGAACGCCATCGGCCTGGTGCGGCAGCAGGAGCGGGAGACCGTCCGCGAGGAGGCCCAGCGACGGGCGGAGGAGCGGCTGCTGGACCTCTTGGCTCCCACGCCGCCGGCCTTCGACACGACGGCCGACGGACCCGAGTCGCCCGAGCGCTACCAGCGGACCCGCGAGAAGATGCGGGGCATGCTGGCCGACGGCGCGATGGATGAGCGCCGCGTGGAGATGGCCATCGAGCAGAAGGCCGTGCCCATGATGTTCACCGGTATGGGCATGGAGCAGATGGACGTCGATCTGCAGGGCATGCTGGAGAAGATCGTGCCGCGGCACAGTTCGCGGCGGGAGATGTCGGTCCGTGAGGCCCGCCGCGTGATCTTCGAGCAGGAGTGCGACGCCCTGATCAACGCGGAGAAGGTCAACGCCCAGGCCATCGAGCTGGCCGAGAACCTGGGCATCATCTTCCTCGATGAGATCGACAAGATCGTAGCCAGCGAGGCGGCGCACGGGGCCGACGTCTCCCGCCAGGGCGTGCAGCGCGACCTCCTGCCGATCGTCGAAGGCACGACCGTGCAGACCCGCTACGGCTACGTCAAGAGCGACCACATCCTTTTCATCGCCGCCGGGGCCTTCCACCGCGCGAAGCCCAGCGACCTGATGCCCGAATTGCAGGGGCGGTTCCCCATCCGCGTCGAACTTACCGACCTGACGCGCGACGATTTCATCCGCATCTTGACCGAGCCGCGGGGCGCTTTGACCAAGCAGTACCAGGCCCTGCTGGAGACCGAGGGCTGCAAGTTGGTCTTTACCGAAGACGCCATCCGTTCGCTGGCCGAGTATGCCTTCCAGGTGAACCAGCGGACGCAGAACATCGGCGCCCGGCGTTTGAACACGATCATGGAGCGGCTGCTGGAGGAATTGAGTTTCGAGGCCCCGGAAAAGGGCGATTCCCGCGTGGAGATCGACGCCGCCTACGTCCAGCAGCGGCTGGAGGAAATCTCGCACGACGAGGATCTGAGCAAGTTCATCTTGTGAGGGAGCAGGCCACGCGCGACGTCTCGACCCCACCTCGCTTGCGGTTTGTCGATTTAGTCTCGTACTGTTCCTGGTGTGGCAGGCGGGACGTCTTTAGCCGCGAAGCGGAGATATGCAATAGCCCGGGGCGGAAGCCCTCGTAGTTATACTGCCCGCGGTTGAAACTGACAGTAACCCGAAGCGCCAGCGAGGGCTCAAGTGGTTCCCTCGCTGGCGCTTCGGGTTGGTATGGATTCGGACAATCTCAACCGCGGGCAGTATAACAACGAGGGCTGACGCTCCGGGCTATTTCATATCTCCGCTTCGCGGCTGGTAGATCGAGTAAATCGACAGCTTGTCGACGTGGGGTCGGGACGGGTTTCGATGCCGGGCGACCTTGGCAAGCTTTGCGATCAAGGCCAGCTTGGCCGGCGCTCGGAATTATTTTCGAACCCATCCACTATTGTGACACGGTGAATGTGCAACAATCTGTTGCAAATTTTGCATACAGTCGCAACACCGTTTTTCCGGCCGCGATTTGTGCCACCCCGAAAACACAGCGGTAAAAGGCGGTAAGTTCCCCGCGCGCTTCGCGGCCTGTTGCAAAAGATGAGGCAGATCCCTGGCAAATGCGTCACCCTCGTTGATGAGTATTTGAAACAGAACGCAGGCACGCCCCCCGTAATTCAAGGAAAATCCAGGAATCCACCTTAGCGGCCCAACCTGCTTCACCACCTCGACAAGCGAGGTGGGGTCGGGACGGCGAGCGCAAAAAAGCTGCCGCCCCCCGAAGGAGACGGCAGCCGTCTTTGTCCGCGTTCTATGCCACCCGAAACAGGCTAGACCGTTACGGCATATAGAACGGGTCGGAGTTGTTCTTAGTGGTCAGGAAGAACAGGTTGGCGGCGTCAATCCGCTTGGAGATCTGCTGCACCGAGCCGTCGCCGAACCCGGCCATGACCACCGCCGGATGGCTCGAAGAAGGACCGTAGTGCGGACCCTCCGAGGGCAGGACATCGGCACTGGTCCATTGCGGTTGGCCGCGATACTTACTGCCAGCCGAGCCGCCGCCACCGTATGCGCCGGACGTGGATGTAGACGAGGACGACGAGTCAGGATCCATTCCCGTCGGGCTGTAGTCGATCATCAGGTCCGTAAACACATTATTGGTTGTGCATCCCGACGCATCGCCAAAGGTATTGTCAAAATGCGGTGGCGTGAAGAAGTTATAGGTGGCCGGGGTGGGCGTCGGACCAATCGGGCCGGAAGCCGATGGAAGGACGGTCAAGGTACACTCCGATCCCAGCACCCAGCGGCTGGCATAGTCGTCGATGGTCTCGATGATGAACATCGTGTGCGACTGCCCGTCGACAATGTCGGCGGCGCGGCTACCGTTGCCGGGGAAGATCGAGCCATCGGGGTGGATGGTCGCGGTCCCGTAGACGGTTGACACCGAAGCGCTTGAATTTGCGGCAAACGCCAAGCTATTGTACGTGGACGCGCCCACGGCCTTGTAGTTGGTGAAGGCACCCGTCGGCGGAGTGGCCGTCGGATCCTGGAAGAGGTTATTGGCGTTGCTGGGGCAGACGAACTCCTTCATCGAGGTGTTTATCGCATTGGCAAGCGCGGTGGCCGCGTTGCCGGTGCCGGTGCCGATTGGGGAAGCGGCGGCCTTGAGCACGCTGGGGTTCGACATGCCGAACGATTGCGGCAACTGCTTGTACATGGTGTCGTACTCCATGAAGGAGAGTAGCTTCACCAGGAAGCTGTAACCGCCCACTTGCGACGTCGTAGCCGTCGCAGACGTCTTGATCAACTGGGCCGACGCCGGGAAGGTGTTGTTGAACGTGCTGGCGTAGTTCTGGAAGCCCAGACCGATCTGCTTGACCTTGTTCGAGCAGGCCGCACGCCGCCCTGCTTCACGGGCCGCGTTGATCGCGGGCAGGAGCAGGCCAATCAGAATGCCGATGATGGCAATCACCACCAGCAGCTCGACGAGGGTGAAACCTCGCCTCAATCGTGTTGTGACCATGAGTCACCTCCATTGAATAAGAGATAAATAAAAAACCGTGCGGCGACCATCGCCGCAGCGAACGAAACCCTGAACTAAATGAAGAGATATGAGAACCAATCGATAAACCTGAGCCCGTCCTTCCGCGCCCTTTCCGTAGGATGGACCTAAGTACTTCTTCGGCGAAAACCGTTCTTTAGGAAGAATATATCAAAGGAATCAGCGCGTTTTGGACGAGAAGCCCCTTCCCTCCATGCGCCCGTGATTGTATCCGATGGGAGAGGTTTCTGTCAAATAGTTTCCCTGGTTTATTTTTATTAGAATTTGACGGAAATTGAATATAGCATTCAGGGGGGTGAGATTACAAATGCGGCGTTCCTAGCCCCCTGTTTCATTGGATCCAGCAAGGGCAAAGTCACTGGTGCTGTTAACGCCCGCACCGACCTGTGAGACCGCTAGAAAAGTCTCGCGGGAAGACAACGAATAGTACTCCGTACTGAGTACTCAGTACTATATCTCGTATCTGCCTCGACTTTTTCAGCGGTCTCCCTGTGTCGGTGGAGCGATGTTCGACCACCACAGCAACTCCTTTCATTTTATCCAGCCCCACCATCTGCGGTGTCTCCCCGCCAGCCGTCTTGGAAAGCGAGGACAAGCCCTCGCGCTCCAAAGGGCCGCCGACTCTCGACACCGCCGGTGGACCGGCGTATGATCGACGGATCGCCAAACGGAACCCGCTGGAGTCCCGCCTTTAGGCGGAATCGAGCGGAATTCCGCCTAAAGGCGGGACTCCAGCACAGTCGCCCGTCCGGTTTACACCTAAGAGCGGAAGAGCCATAAAAGTTTCCTCGGAGCAACTTCAAACATGTGTAGAATATGTCTCGCTAGTCTGTTGTTTGCCATGACCTTGCCAGGTACCCTCGGTATCACCGCTGCGGAGCGTGTGCTATCGGTCGACGAGGCGGACAAGGCTCTCCATCCGGTTGTCGGTGCGCCGCCCTGGCGGCCGTGGCGAATCGATCTCGCGCCGGCACGCTGGATCTGGCTGCCGTCGCAGCGAACACTGCCCAACACGTTCCTCCTGTTTCGCCGCGAAGTGACGCTCAGCGGCCCGCCCCGCAAGGCCCGGGGCTTCATCACGGCCGACAGCCGCTACCTGCTAACGGTCAACGGCCGGCGGGTGCAATGGGGTCCCGCTCCCTGCGACCCACGCAGCCTTGACGCCGATCCGATCGACCTGACGGCCTTACTCACCGCGGGCAAGAACGTCCTAGGCGTGGAAGTGCTGCATTACGGAGTAGGCGACGGGACCTGGCCGGCGGGCAAGCCGGGGTTCATCTTCCACCTCGCGATCGAAACGTCCGACGGCCACCGCCAACAGATTGTCTCGGACCCCGCGTGGCAGGTGACGATCGATCGGGCACACCGCCCGGGACAGTTCAAGCGCTGGTATCTTCGCGCCTTGCAAGAGGAGTCCGATGCGCGGCAATACCTGGCGGGCTGGAACTCGCTGTCGTTCCAGCCGGACCGGCAATGGACCCCGGCCATGACATTGGATTGCCCGGCGGATATGCCGCCGGCGTGCAGCAACTACGCCGGAGGCGATCTATTGGAACGTGCCGATCCGCAGCGTAGCGGGTTGCGGGTCCGCGAGATCCCGCCTTTGCGGGAGAGCCTGGTGCCGGCTATTCGTCTGGCCGATGCGGGCCGCATCGAGTGGCTGCGCGATCCGGCCGACTGGTTCGAGTTCCGCATGCCCGACTCGTTTCGCGCCCGGCGTGCGCCGGTTGCCACACCGCTCGCCTCGGAGGCCGGCGACGCGGCCTGGCGATTGCCCACCGGCGAGCCGCGGCAAGGGCAGTTCGTGACCTTCGAGTTCAAGGAACAGATCGTCGGCTGGCCGTACTTCACGATCGAAGCGCCTGAGGGCACAATTGTTGAGTTGATGTGCCAGGAGGCGCACGATCCGGCCGGACCGGAGTGGCTGGACAGCCAATACTTCAACTGGACGCGGTTTATCTGCCGCAAGGGCGTCAACCGCTTCGAGACGTTCGACTTCGAGTCGTTGCGCTGGCTCCAGCTCCATGTCCGCAACCCGGGCGGCCCGGTCGTGATCCGCGACGTCGGTGTGCGGCGGCGGATGTTCGATTGGGCGGTGGAGCCGCGGATCCGCTGCTCCGAGCCGGCGATGCAGCGGCTGTTCGACGCGACCGTCAACACCATCCGCAACTGCGCCCAGGAGACGTGTGTCGACGGCATGGCCCGGGAACGGCAACAGTATAGCGGCGACGGCGGCCACCAGTTGCTGGCCATTCGCTCCGCCATGGGCGAGCCGCGGCTCTCACGGCGGTTCCTCCGCACGTTCAGCGAAGGCCAGACGCAGGAAGGGTTCTTCCTCGACTGCTGGCCGGCGTTCGATCGGCTCGCGCGGCTCATGCAGCGGCAGATCGACGGCGCCTACTGGGGGCCGCTTTTGGACCACGGCGTCGGATTCAACTTCGATTGCTGGAACCATTACCTGGAGACGGGTGACCTCACGGCCCTCGACGAGCCGTATCCGCGGCTGGTGCGGTTCGCCGACTACCTGGAATCGATTCGCGGCAAGGACGGCCTGTTGCCGGTCGAGAACCTGGGCGTACCGCAGGTCTGGATCGATCACATCGCCTACCAGCGGCAGCGGCACAAGCAGTGCGCGTTCAATCTGTATACGGCGGCGATGTTGGAACATGCCTTAGCGCCGATGGCCCATGCCCGCGGCGACCAGCGGGCCGAGGAATTCGCCCGCCGCGGCCGCGAGATCCGGGCCGCGGCGGTGCGGCGGTTCTGGGACGCATCGCGGGGCCTGTTCGTCAATAATCTGCCGTGGCTGGACGAGGAGAAGAAGCCCCGGCTGTGCGACCGCTCGTTGGCCACGGCTGTGTTGTTCGACCAGTGCCCCGACGGCAACGTGGCGGCGGCGCGTCGGGCGCTGGTCGAGTGCCCGCCCGAGCTGGGGATTTCCTACCCGTGCAACGCCTGTTGGCGCTACTGGGCCTTGGCCCGGCTGGGCCGTGCCGACCTGGTGGTCGGCGAGTTTCGTCGCCGCTGGGCGAAATTGCCGTCGGTTGTCTTGAACAACACGCTGCAAGAGGACTGGGTTGCGCCGCCCGATTCTACCTGGCAATGGAGCCATTGCGCGGTAGCGCCGCTCTATGTGCTCTTCATGGACATCGCCGGTATCCGGCCCACCGCGCCCGGTTTCGCCCGTTTTCAGGTCCGCCCGCAATTGGGCGACCTCGCGGATCTCGACCTGACCTACTACACGGTCCGCGGCCCGATCCAGTTCATGGCTGGGAAGCGGCCCGCGGGACGGCAGATTTCCGTGACCGTGCCTAAGGGTTGCGAGGCGGAACTACTCTTGCCGCCCGGCGCTGCGACGTCGCTGGCGGCGCTGCTGCCCGATCATCGACTGGGCCTGAAACGGTTCCGCCTGGAAACGGGAAAAGTGAATGTCTTCGTCGTGCGCGAGGAAAGTCAGTGACTCGCCTCTACACCCACTCCCAGTCCCGCAGCCACTCGTAGCTGTGCGGCAGATTGGCCCACATCTGCCGGACCATCTGCTCCAAGCGTTGCGTCTCGGCCAGATCGAACTGCCGCCGCTCGCGCACCGCGGCAGCCGCGTTTAGCACCTGGTCGACCGTCACCAACCCTGGAATCGTGCAGTGCAGCGCGTCGCAGGCCAATACGTAGCGAATGGCCAGCCGCGCCCGCTCGTCGTCCTCCCGCTTCGTCGCCGAATCGGGCGCGCCGGCGGACTGGAAGATCGTGCCGCTGGCAAAGGGCTTGATGCCGATCAGCCCCACGTCGTGCTTGCGCAGGGCGTCGAACATACTGCCCTCGGGCTTCTCCTTGCTGCCGGCGCTGTAGGGCGTCACGATCACCTCGAACTGCGGGTACTTGGCCACGGCCGCGGCGATCCACGGCCGGTGGTGCGTGGAAAGACCGGTGAAACGGGCCTTGCCGCTCTTTTTGGCCCATTCCAGCGTGCGGGCCACGGTCTCGATTTCCCGCTCGCTGTTGCGGCTGGTCTGCTCGCGCATGGTCACACGCCACAGGTCGACATACTCCAGTTTCGCCTGCCGCAGGCCCGTGTCGAGCTGGTCCTTCATCTTCTCGAAACTGCCGGCCAGGTTGGGGTCGCGGGCGCCCCACCAGTCGAACCCCAGGTACATCTTCTCGCGGTTCTTGCCCAGGGCCTCGGCCACGAAGAGGACTTCGTTCGCGCCGCAAGGATCGGCATAGTTGATGCCGTGGTCGATGCAGGCCGCCAGCACCTCGCGGCGGTTCGTCTTGAACTCGGGGCTGCCCTCGCGGGAGGCGATTCGCTTCACGTGGCCGCCAATACCCACCGCCGAAACCATCAGGCCCGTGCGGCCCAGGCGGCGGTATTCCATGTTCTCGTGGTAGCTGCGGGGCTTGGTGGCATCGGTCGCCGGGCCGGCCGCCGCAACCGGCTGGACCATGAGACGGCCAGCCACCGACGCGCCTGCCGCCGCGGCTGCCGTGTGCCGCACAAATTCACGTCGAGTCACAGAATCTTGATCCATACATGATCTCCTGAAAAAGTGCCCCTAGTGTAGTGTCTCACGCAGATTGGCATTAATGCGCCGCGCTGGAGTTCCGCCCGGGCACCGCGTACTCGTGGTCGGCGGCATTTCCCGGCTAAAGCCGGAACTCCAACAGGTGCGGCAATTCGGAGACACTACATTAGGCATGCAACTGGTTGGCTTTGGGGGTTACGCGGTCGATGTTCGGCGTCACGTCGTATTGGACGTTGCCCAAGATCCAGGCAAAACCGCCCATGACAATCGCCTGGAAGAACGGATTGATCCAGATGTCCTCACGATGTCCCAGCGAGGTGTAGAAGACGCGGCCTTGGCCCTGCTTTCGCGCCCAAGTGCAGGGGTAGTCGGGGCGGCGGTAGCAATCGCCCTGCATGTGCCGCGTCTCCTGCACCAGGATCACGTGCAGGTCTTTGGCGAAATTCTTCTGCGCGTACCACTCCTCGTGGAAAGAGATCCCCTCGGCCATAGCCAAGTCTCTCAGACCGGGGAATCTTGAGGCAATGATCAGCGAGGCATCCTGCTGCGCGCCGTGCGTGAGGAACTCGGCGCCGACCATGGCCGGGTAGGGATCGATCTGGTCGCCCTTGGAGTGGAACGAGTCGGTACAGGCGTGGAAGCCCACGAAACCCTTGCCCGCGGCCACCGCGGCCAACAGGTTCTGCTTGCCCCGCAGCGTCATCGGCTTGCCCGTTCCGCCGGGGATGCAGAGGTCGCCGCTGGTGAAGAAGGCGATGGCGTCGTAACGATCGAGGTCGCCGTCGAAAACCGTCCCGTCCTGGCTGCATTCGATCTCGATGCCGGCCCGCCGGCCCATTTCGGTGAGGACCTTTTCCGAGTGGCTCAAGGGGCCGCCGTTGCGGTTGACGACGGAATGTACAAAGCCCGCGCTGCGGGTAAAGTACAGGATTCTCTGCTTCTTGGCCTGGGCGGCGGCCACCCAACTCAAGGGAAAGGCCGATAATCCCACGACAGCGGCCGAAGCCGCCTGCAACATTTGGCGACGTTTCATGGCGGGTCTCCGAAATACGGGAATGTGGACGCTGCTATGATACCATCCCCCATGGGCGTCCGCAACCGTTTCACGCCGTTACGTTCATTGCATCCGGCCGAAGACGACCATCGTCATGTCGTCGTACTGCGGCTGGCCTGCCGAATGCCGTTGCACGTCTTCCAGCACCGCCTCGCCGATAGTGGCCGGATCGGCTGCCACGGCGGCAATCCGCGTGCGGAGACGTTCGGTCGAATACCGCTGGCCCTGGGCGTCCATGGCATCGGTGATGCCGTCGCTGAACAGCGTCAGGCACTCTCCCGGCGCGATCGCACGAGTGACCGCCTTGTACTCGGCATCCGCGACGATCCCCAGGGGGAACCCATGGACCTCGTCGCCGACCGCGTCGGCCGCCGCGCCCTTGCCGCAGTGTACGATGGGTGACATGTGCCCGGCGCTGGCCACGGTGATTTCATGCCGGGCTGGATCGATCGCGCAGAGCACGAGGGTCACAAAGCCGCCGTCGTCGGCCACGTCGCAAACCTCGCGGTTCATCACGGCAATCGCCCGACACAAGTCGTGGGGGCAGCCCAGCAGGGCGCTGCGGCCGATGCCCGAAAGGCGGGCCATCATCAACGCCGCCGGGATGCCCTTGCCCGACACGTCGCCCAGCAGCACCACTTGCCGGCCGTCGGGCAGCCGTACGAAGTCGTAATAGTCGCCGCCGACCATGCCGGTGGCCTTGTAATACGGCCAAAAACCATAGCCCGGCAGCACCGGCAACGCCCGCGGCAGGAAGGCGTACTGGATCGCCCGCGCGAGGTCCAGTTCCTGCTGTAGCTGCATCTGTTGCAGCAATTGGCGGTGCAGTTGCGAATACTCCAGCGAGAGCGACACTTGCCGCGCCACGCAGTTGAGAAGCTCCAGGTCCTCGGCCGTGAAACCGGCGTGGCGCGCGCGCGAGTCCAATTCAATGACGCCCAGCGCTTGGAGTTCCTGCGACAACAGCGGCACGCACACGACCGAGCGGACTTGAGACGACTGGATGCTCTCGCTGACCGGGGCCGTCCTCTCCAGCGCGAGGTCGTTGTACAACAGAGCGCGGTGCGTGGCCATCGCTTCGCGAACGATCGTACTGCTGTACTTGCAGCGGCGCTGCCCGTCGTGCCGGTCGCGGTCGACTTGCGACACGAGCCGCTCGCCGTCGGCCAAGAGCACCAGGGCGTGGTCGGCTTGCGGGAATATCTCCAGCAAGCCGTCGATCGTTTTCGCCAGCAGCGACTGGGTGTCGAGCGTCCGGCCCAGGGTCTCCGAAATTCGCAGCATCACGCGCAACTTATCCCCCGCGCTGGTCTGGGCAATCGCGTCGGTGTCGAACGGCGCATCCAGGCTGTGGGAAATGCTCGACGAATCGGTGAACCTGTCATCGGGGATGGGCAGATCGCAGCGGAATTCCAGCAGCCAGCCGCAGATCTCGATCCGGTCTCCATGGGTCAGGGCCACAGCCTCGTTCTTCGCCACCGTGCGGCGGTTCAACGACGCCGAGTTCCGGCCAATATCCATCAGCCAATAGCGATCGCCCTGGAAGTACACGCGCAGGTGTTTGCGGCTGATCGCCCGGTCGTCCAACGCCACGAGGCACTCCTTCCCGTCGCGCCCGATCAGAATCTCCGTCTCGCCGAAGTCGTAGCGGCGGCCAGTTTCGGAACCCAGCAGTACTTGCAACGTTGCCGACATGACGCCCTCCTGCACGGGATTGCGCCCGCGCTCTCCGGTCAAAGCGACGACAAGGCATCGGCCTGGTCGTTACGGATATTGAAGACCTTGTCGAGCGCCGACACTTTGAACATCTTCATGACTCCAACGATTGACTGGTGCTCCTACGTACCGCAACCCGCCACTAGCATGATACCCGATTATCGCGGTGTGTCAATCCGGGGGAGCTAAAACTCGTTTCATTAATTGCCTTGCTGGGGTTTCAACTTAAACCGCCGTGGCGATCCGGCGATTCATTTCACCTGCACAACGCCGTCGGGAAGCTTGACGATAGATTTGACGCTTCCATCGGGCTGCTTGTCGTGGCGAACGTAGATCGGGCCTTTGGGCGTGGGATAGGTACCTTCCGCCCAGGCCAGGCGGCCAAGATGGGGCGCGATTCTCACTTGCGCAAAGCCAGGCGCGACGGGGGCGACGCCAAGCACGTACCTACTCAGCCAGGCGGTGGGTCCGCCGGCCCAGCCATGGCAGAAACTGTGGCGGAAGCCCAGGTAACAATAGGCCCCGAAATCGCCGTGAAGGTCCTTTTTGCCAACGGCAACCAGCTCATCGATACGGCCTGCTTTCTTGGTCCAGTCGAGATCGAAGTCCTCCCAAAACGTGGTCGCGCCGAAATCCAGCATACCGCCCCAGTATTGGCTGATGAAATCCAGCGCCGTGTCGGTATCGTTGGACCTGGCCAAGGCGCTGAGGACGAAAAAACCGTAAAAAGTGCTGAGGTCTTTGGGACCGCCTATCTTGAGCACGTTTGCCGACACTTCGGCCGCATCGCGGAAACCGGCAATCGAAAGCAGCGCGGCGGGGGCCTTCCGCCCGCTGGGCTTGGGGCTGTGCCGACGGAGGCCTTTCGCACGCTCGACGCACACCTTCGCGGTCTCCTTGTCGTCAAGGATCTCGCTGAGCCTTGCGCCGCTTTCCAAGGTGAGGGTCAACATGGCCTGCAGACCTTCGTGGACGGCGACAGGGTCCGATGCAGTGGGCCAATCGAGGAACCGCATGCCGTCGAGGACCTCCTGGCCGTCAGCATCGACAAACGTGGCGAGACGCCGGAGCAACGGAGCCAGGTAGAACTGCTGCTGCCTGAGGTAGTCGAGGTTGCCATGATGGAGATACCATTGCTCGTGGATCAGAACCCACCACATCGAATAGGAGCTGATGCCGTTCATCCACGCAGTGACGGGCGTGACGTCGCGCGTCAGGTCCAGGCTCTTGGGCACGACCTCGTTGAAGCCGAAAACGCAATCGATCACGCTGACTTCCGGGTACATGTCGCCGAGCCAGACGAGGCGGTCGCGCTTGATGCCGTCCCAAAGGTAATCCTGCATGTTGAGGTGGACAGTGTAGGCGCCGGTCTGCCAGATCTTGTTGAGCCGCTGGTCCGAGCACTTGAAGGAACCGACATAGGGGATGTCGCGCAACGTCAGGATCGCGCGGACATGGCTAAGCTGGACGATAATCTTCGCATCGGCGTTGTCGATGCGGACGAAGCGAAAGCCACTGGGGCCGACGTTGGTCTTGCCCAGCCAGGGGAGCTTCACGACCTGGTCGCGCAGGGCATGATCGTTTTGTGCGCCGCGCTCGCCGATATCCGCCATGGCCTCGGCCACGGATTCTCCGAAACGGATGCGGACCGACGCTCCCTTTGCTTGGGACATGGGCGTGAAGAGTTCGACCGAGCCGGTGATTTCCCGGCCGAAGTCGATCACGATGGCGCCGCCCGGCTTCAGCACCAGCGGTTTCACGGGGTCGCTGAGCACGGCCTGGCCGCTGTGAGGCAGGAGAAGATTCTTGGCATTCTCGACGCCTTGCGCGGAGACCCAGACAACCCGCGTCGGCTGGATCACAAACATGCTGAGCGGGCTTTTGCGGGCCACGTTTTCCAGTCCGGGCGGTAATGCGTCGGCGCGGCTAGCGAGCGCGAGCAGGCACAATACGATGCCGGCGGATTTGGAGGCGTTCAACTCGATCATCATCATGACTCGATGTGCTCTGGGATGGTGGGATAATGGTGTTCCTATTGTACTTCCAGGCATGCCGTTTCGTCCATGCAAAAAAGGTCAAGGGTTCTGGCCTGTTGGAGCCGCGCAGGGTGGCCGAGTAACACCAGACGTAGTGTGGGTCGAGTAACACGAGTCCCACCAGATTCGATCCGGAATCCGGTGGGACTCGGGCTGCTCGGCCCACCCTACGCGGCTGCGAAAACCGCAAAACGCCTACCGCAAAACGCCTACTTGCGGCGGACATAAGACGGTGTTAACCTGCAAGTGCCCGGCAAACGTGCCTTTTACCTTCAATTCGCCAACCTTTTGCCAAGAGGTGCCCTATGTTCAATCCAATTCCCAAGAACGACGATCTCTGGACTCGCCGCCACTTGCTCAAGGCGGCAGCGGCCCTGGCCGCCGGAACGACCTGCGCGAAGATCGCCCGGGCGGAATCCGGTGACAAAGCCGCCAAGCAGGACGCCCCCATCATTCAAATCGGCATCCTGCTGGGCACGTTCGGCGGCCCCTCGCTGGAAGCGCGGCTGGACGCCGCGAAGGCCTGCGGGCTGAATTGCGTGCAACTCAGCCTGGATTGTGCCGGCCTGCCGTCGATGCCCGAGCGGATCGCCCCGGAGTCGATCGATCGCATCCGCCGCGCGGCAACTGCCCGAAAGATCGAGATCGCTTCTCTCCAGGGCACGTTCAACATGACCCATCCCAACACCGATGAGCGCAGTGCGGGCGTGCGGCAACTGGGCGTGATGGCCGCGGCCTGCAAACAGTTGGGCGTTTCCAAGATCCACATCTGCACGGGCACGCGCGATCGGGACAACATGTGGCGGCGCCATCCCGACAACAATACGCCGGAGGCCTGGCGCGACATGCTCGCCTGCGTGCGAGCGGCTGTCGAGGTTGCCAAGCCGTTTGGCGTGACCTTGGGCTTCGAGCCGGAGGTCAATAACGTGGTCGATTCGGCCAAGAAGGCGCGACGCCTAATGGACGAAGTCGGCTCCCCATATCTAAAGGTCACCATGGATGCTGCGAACTTGTTTCACGCCGGCGAATTGGCCCACATGAGCGAAGTGCTGGACAAGGCGTTTGCGCTGGTGGGCAAGGACATCGTGATGGCGCATGCCAAGGACGTCAGCCACGACGGCGACGCCGGCCATGAACCGGCGGGGCACGGAAAGCTGGACTACGACCGCTATATCACCCTCCTGCACGCCTACGGATTCAAGGGGCCGCTCTTGCTGCACGGACTGAGCGCGGCGCAGGTGCCCGGTTGCGTGGCCTTCTTGCGCGAGAAGATGGCCCGCGTGGCCGCCAAGTCCCACCCGGCGAAAGAATAAGGGGCGCAAGAATGTATCCGGCACACTCCATGTGCCGTTGTCGATGGCACACGGAGTGTGCCGGATACTTTGCTTCTCCAACAGGCATGCGGTTTTACACGTGCCAGCGGGGATGCCGCGCGGCCACCTTGGTTGCTTTGTGCGCACGTAATTGCTCCTGCTCACCGACGGATGGCAACCGGCGAAAGCACGAGTCGCGGCGCAGTCGCGAGAAACGCCGCGAATTCAAGCGAAAAATCGCATCGAAAAACGATTTCGCGGTCAATCTGAGGATAGCATTTTTCACACCAAAATCTTTGAAATTCGGTATAACAGTTGCTTTTTCAACTCGGTCGTTGTGAGTCTCAAGAGATATCCAAGGAGCCGATCATGCGACCCTGTGGCCTAAAAGCAGCGACTGCGGCTGTTCTCGCGCTGTCGTTTTCCGGAATAAATACGACCTACGCCAATGGACCGGGGACATGGTCCGGCCATTCGACCAACCACGTGAATGTCACGCGGCAGTCGAGCTATTCCGCCCAGTTCGCCTGGCCGAATCGATCGCTTTTCGCACAGCAGCAGCAAGCCAACCTTCTTAATTCGGCCGTAGCTTCGCAGCTCGTCGCGCCCAACCAAACCACGTTCACGCTGGCGGGCCAACTGGCCGTCCAGAATCAAAAGCTCAGCCTGCAACAGGGCTCCATCCTAGGGCTCGGCCAGACCGCGCAAGTTGCCGCGCAAATCGGCAATACCATCAATGCGACCGGCGTATTAGCATCGCAGATTCTCGCGCAGAATCCCCGGCTGACGTACCGGCAGGCCTATAATTTTGCTGCCCAGGAAATATCGGCCTTTGCGCCGCAATTGCCCACCTCCAGCACGCTCCTGGCGCAAAACGGCTCGATCACACCGGCAACGCTGGGGGTGACCTCCTTGAACTCGGGCAGCTACACGCCGGGGCTCGGTTACAGCGCCGCGACGTCGGGCTTCAGCCTGCCGAGCCTTGGCAGTGGGGCATTTCCCGTGGAGGCGCCCGTGGAAGATTTCGACGGGCTGGGGCAGACCGCGCCCGGGGCCGCCCTGCAAGGCGCGGCGGAACTCGCCAATGCCGCGGCACAATACAACCTGGCCACGTCGGCAGCCGCCGTCAACATGACCCAGGCCCAGGGCAATGAATTGCGGAACCGCGTCGAGCAGGTGCGGACTTTCTATGCCCTGCGCGACGCGGGTCATGCCGGACGCGAGGCGGAACAAGCACACTTGGGGGGAGCGAAAGACGCTACGGCACGGGCCGTTGCGGCAGCCCCCCGCGGCCTCAGCGCAAGCCAGATCGATCCAGCCACCGGCACCTTGTTTTGGCCTGGGGCGTTGCAAGAAGCCCAGTACGATGCGCAGCGGGCCGCGGTCGACAAGTGCGTGGCCAAGTGGAGGAAGTACGGCGGACTGGACAGCGCCGATCAACGGCAATTGCGCCAAAACATCGCGGCCATGGTCGAGGGGATGAAGTCGCAGATTGCGGAGATCCCGCCACAGCAGTACAGCGAGTGCCGGTCCTTTCTGCAAAGCTTGCTGTTCGCCACGACCAAGTCGATGATCTGAGACTGCCAGCGTCTCCTTTAGAACCGGACGATAAGTAACTTCCGTGTTTCTGCGAGGGTGGCATGCCACCCAAATCGGGAAGTTATTCGTCGGTCTCCCTTACTTTTTCAGCCCGGCATATTCCGCAAACGCCTCGGCGACCTTGCCTTCCTTATCGTCGCCGCGGTGCAGGAAGACGCGGTAGCGGAGGACGATTTCCTTGCCCTGGGGCAAAGTGTACGAGACGGCCTTGCTCCCCTTGCCGGCAAAACCCCGCTGGGCGAACGGGTTGGCGGCGAACAACCCATAGGTGCGCACGTGCCAGCCAGTCGGGTAGCGAAAGCTGCTGGGGTGGTTGAAGATGGCGATGCCGACTGTCTTGCCGCCGACCGGGCCATGATAATCGACCCAACTGGCCGGCTTGCCCCAAGCTTCGGCGTTGGTCTGGCCGGAGCTATTGACGATCTGCCCGCCCAGCTTGGCCTCGACCTGCAGCGACTCGGCAACGCGGAGGCCGAAACTCCCTTCCTTGGTGTCGCCGAAGGTGACGGGGCCCTCGCTGGCGCGGAGCGTGATGTCGAAGTCGATCCAGCGGGTGTCGCCCTGCGCGCCGAAGACGAGCCGCCGCCGGTCTTCCAAGACTTTCTTGCCGGCAGGGCTAAGCCAATCATTCTCCGTCACGATCTCCGCCTGGCTGCCACCGGCGATCTTGACGAACTTGCGATGGACGATCGTGCCGGTCTTGCCCGGCGGCGTTTCGCCCCAGAAATCGATGCCGTTGACGTCGCCGTGCGTAAACCATAGTGAACGGTGGTGGACGTGATCCTTGGTTTCCTTGGTGTCCTTGATCATGGGATAGGCGCGGGTCAACGGTTCACCGGCCGGTCCGATAATGGGCCAGAGGATGGGCTTGGTGCCGGACTGAATGACGTATTCGGTGAAGGGGCGGCCGTCGATTTTCACCGTCGCGCCGCGATCCGATCGCTGGGCCGTGATTTCAACAGCCTGGAGCGGACAAGAAAGCTCTGCCGGCTTACCCAGCATGGCGTCCTGAATAAAGACAATATCGCTGGAAAAGGGTGCCGGCAGCCGCATGGCAAAACCCTGCGTCATGAGTTCGTCTCCCGCAATCTGCGCCGGCGGAATCGAGCCGTCCTCGCACCAGAGCCAATAACGGGCTTTCCCATCCAACCCCTTGAGCTTGATGCTCGCGCCGCCGTCGGGATTGCCGGGCCGGAAGACATAGACAGCGCCTCTTTTCGCCGCTGGATCGAAGTACTCGATGCCGTCCCAATGCTTGTCGTCCGGGCGAGGGAAGACGTGATAAATATTGCCTGTCCTCACCAGCGGCCGGATCTTCGTCTTGTAGGTTTTCACCGCCCGGGCGATGGCCGTTCGCTGCGCGGGGGTCCATTTCGGGCCGCCGTTGCCGCCGTTGGGCGCGTCGGGATGCCAACAGGGCGCGCCCAGCGAAGCGGAGCGGAATTCATAGACCGTGCCCGAGGCTTGCCAATCCGCCCAGGAACCGGAAAGGGTCGCAATTTGCGCGGGGTGCAGGGCGTAGGACGTGTCGAAGAACGCCCGCCGCGCGTCGATCGGATAATACCGGTCCTGGTCCTGGATCCGCAGCGCCCGCCGCATGACGCCGTAGTCCTTGAGGCTGCCGCCGCTGGAGCAGTTCTCGTAAGCGTAGTTGGGGACGTTCGCCGCCAGCCAGTCGGCGACCTCGTAAAAGCCCTTCGTCTGCCAGTAGCCCTGGTCTTCCGCATAGTGCGTACGGCACGTGGGGCCAAAGCCGCCCGTCTGCAAAACCAGGCCGGCAGTGCTATCAGTGCGATAGAAGTCGATTTGGAACTTGTCGTGCAAGTACTTGAAGTCGTCCTTGCGGTGCTGGATTCCCTCCGCGGTGGTCATGGGCGGGTTGCAGTTCCAATACAAGCCAAAACGCATCCCATGCCGGTGGGCATATTCGCATGCCGCCAGTATGCCCTTGGGCCAAAACTTCGCGTGGCTGACGGCCGGGTGCGGCTGGTGCGTGGTATCGCCATTCCACCAGCCGACGTCGATCACGACGTCCTCGAAGCCCAACGGCGCGATGTCGTCAATGAGCGGATAATACTTCGTTTCCGTGGGCTGCCAACTCCCTTGGCCTTGGCCCGTTGCGGCGAAGGCGTTCCATTCCACCTTGGGATAGGTGAGATCATTCCTCACCGTGGCGGGCATGCAGTGGTTGAAGAGGTACTTGTGCAGGCTATTGGCGGCATCGTCCAGATCGCCCTGGTACGTGCCGATGAAGCCCGGAGGGACCGCGAACGTCTCGCCGGCGGCCAGATCCGTCTTGAAGCCGTCGCCGCTGCCGGCCTTCAGCGCCGCGCCGCCCGGCGCTTTATCCGCCGCGATAATCATCCGTCCGATGCTCCATTCCCAGCCGATATACGTGCCGCGGGCTCCGCCGGCATCGACAACCGCAAAGGGGATGAAGAGCTTGTCGGCTTCCGCAATCGTCAGCGCCTTTTGATAGCCGGGGACTAGCCGGTCGCAATAAACTCCCGTGTCGTCAGGAATACTTGCATCGTTCTTGATGTACCATACGCTCGTGTCGCTTCCCGGGCCGGCAACATGGATGTCGAGACTCTCCTGACGGTAGATCGTCAGCGGCTTGCCGGATTTATTGACAATGAACATGGCATGATGGACTGGCCCCGGTCCCGGAAGGGCCTGCCAGACGGACCTCAACTCCATGGCCGGATCGGCGTTGGCAAACACGATCGTCACTTTCACGCCGTCGCTCTTCTCCACGAGGGCGTCGCGGAACGTCCATTTCGGTGTCACATGCACGCCCGCAACGTCAATCCGGCCGAGCAAAGGAATAGGAGAACCGGCCGCGGTCCAGTTCCAGCCGTCCGGCCCGCGCAGCTCATAGATGTAGAGCGACTGGTCCGCGCCGATGCCGACGGTCAACCTGGTATCATCCGTCCTGAGCGTCCAGCGCGGTGCGGCCACAGCGGCGTCCCGCTCCGCGCCGCAGGCAGCGATCGGATGGCAAGCCATAAAAAGCCCGATACAGGTGATCAAGAAAAGCCGGAAGTCGATTCTCATGGGATTGTGCCTTGCAAGGTGATTGCGCGAGACTCAACCGATTGTTGCTACGGCGCGCGGCCCTGTCAAGTCGCGTGATGGCCGAGAAGGGACCACGAGACGGGATTCCGAAGTAAGAGGCTATCCGGAAAGTTCTCGGCCAATTTGGCGTCACAAGAATGCATCCGGCACACTCCGTGTCCCGTTGCAGGCGGCACACGGAGTGTGCCGGATACATTAAGGCCCCGATAATTCTTGCGTCGCTGCTCCTAGGCGACTACGGCGACTTCTTCCTGGTCGTCTTCCTGAATCGCAAACAACCGGTCGAGTTGGGTCCAGTTGAGGACCCCGCGAATTCCCTCGTGAATCCCACGAAGCACGAGTTCGGCCCCTCTTTGCTCGAGCCGCTGTTGGAGCAGGACCAGCTTACTCAACATGACCGTGCTCATGACTTCCAAATTGGAACAATCGATGACCAACGTTTGGCACTCCGTAAGGTCGGCCACGTAATTCCACTGCCGAGCCAGTCCCTCGATTTCGTCACGCTGGACCAGCCTGCAACTTAACGGACGGATGATGGTGCGAGGTCCGCACTCAAGCAGTTCAAGACGGCGATAAGCGTTCATCTCAGCCTAACCTTCATGCACAAGGTTTGCCGCCGAGTCGAAAGACTCGAAGTACTCGGCGCCAAAGCGAAACTGCAGCGATTCCAAGGCAGCCAGCCACTGGTCTTCGTCGGCATAGGCGAAACAATACTCGCGGATCTTCACGCCACCGCAACTCATTGCCAGCAGGCAGACGTCCCAGACGTCCTCCCGGGCCTCCAAGGAGACCTTGAGGCGAATGCAGTAGCGGTCGGTTTTCCAGCACGGCACTTGGCCGCAAAGGGTAACTATGCCGTCCGAAAACTGGCAGGCGACGCGCTGCAGACCGGTGCATGCGGCGTGTGCCAAGCAAGATTGGGTCTTCACGCCCAATCCCGTGCGACTCGACATTTTCTGCCGCGACTGCGATCTGGCCGTTCCGCTGTCTTGTTCTGCACTTACCATCGTCCGTATCCTTTCGCGTTGATCGTAACCTCGAAAACATAGCATATACTCATTTGCAAAAGGTAAAATCCCCGAGAGCCGGATAACCGCCCTAAGGAAATGCGGAACCATTAGCCACGGATTCCCCTTAGCTCCGGGGAGTGGGCCACGGAGTGCTTGCGAGGCGACCACGGCACGAAGTACAATATCGGATTGAAGGGAGAACCATGATACATGTGGCGCGCGATGCATGCCGTCGATCCGGCGGCGAGACTTTTGAGCGGCTCGATAGGGCACGAGGCCGCCGTGCTTCCCGACACGGCGCGCCTGGCGGAAATCAAAGAAAAGCTGGCCGGCAAGGTGCATACCATGGCGGTGTTCCCCTACAACTTCGAGGTCACCGGACCGGCAAGTTGGCAGGCGATGCTCGACCGCTTGTCGCCCTTGCGCGGGGCGATGAAAGTCTATTCGCAGGAAGTCAATGGCGGCAATCGCAACTTGCTCCGCGGCCTTGCCGACGCGGCCTTTGCCAACGTGACCGAGCGGAACGCCGAGCTTGTGGATATCGTCACCTACTGTAACATGCTCGAAACGGATGGGACGGAGGCCGACAACGGCTAGGACCAGGGCCGCATCTTCTTCGACAATCACCATGCTTGGCTGCAATCGCATGCCTGGACAATCCGCATAGCCCGCGAGCACTACCAGCCGTTGGCGGTGGCAACGACGACCACGTGCCCGAAGATGACGTTCAAGGAGCCGGTGCTGTACGGCGTGCCGGTTGTCGATGTGCTGGCGGCCAGCGCCGCCCGGAGCGAGAAAGGCGACGTGCTTTCGCTGAAAGTCGTCAACTTCGCGCCGTTTTCAATTAAAACCAAGATCAATATCGCCGGCATGGGAAAACTCGCGCCTACGGCACGGACGGTCCTGCTGACTGGCAACAATTTGAAGCTGGAGAACACAGTCGGCGAGCCAAACCGCATTGTGCCGGTGAGTGCCCGGCGCGACGGCATCGCGCCGGAATTCGTGCATGTCTTTCCTGCGTATTCTTATGCGATTATCGAAATCAAAGAAGATAAATGAAGACGATGAGTCAAAAACAACCACAAGAGGAAAGTACCATGAATCAATTGTCCCGTTGTACGTTTCTTAAGAGTGCAACCGCTGCCGCAGCGAGTGCCAGCCTGTTTTACTTGGTTCCCCGACATTTCTTGGGAGGGCCGGGGTACAAGGCGCCGTCTGAAAAGCATAACATCTACTATGAGTTTTCGGCCCGCGGCGATGCTCCGCCGGTCCGATTCACCTGGTATGATGACGGGATGATGCCGCCGTGGCCCGCTGAACTCGAAGACAACCGCCGTCTGGGCAACAACGAAGGCTGGCGGATATGGATTTGCCATGAATACGTTCGATACGGTGGCGGCGCTAGCGCCGCTCCCGCGTTACGACGCCCGTTTCGCCCGTGCGGTCGGAAAGTACATCCTCAATGCCACCAATGCCAGCAGATACTTCTATGCCAACCGCCTGCCGTCGGAAAACCAGACCTGTCACGACCAGTGCGGTTCCACCCGCAACGTAATCGCCTACGAAGGGTTGCGGAAGACCGGCTTTCGCCCGGAAGACCAGTCGAAAACTCCCTGCGCCTGCGGAGACCCCTTGCCCGGCCGCTGGGGAATACCCATGCCGTCGGATTTCACGTTGTATGGTTCGAGTCATGTCGGTTTTCTCGCTGCCGTGACCGGCCGGACCAGCGACGCCAGGATATTGCAGATCGACTGCCTCGCCACCGATTTTCGTCACGACAAGGCCTATCCAACCTATCTCTTCTTCAATCCGTATCTTGAAGCAAAACGAGTTGTCTTCGACGTTGGGCCGGCAAGCGCGGATCTTTATTGTACAGTCGCCAGCCATTTCGTGGCCGGGAACGTTCATGGCAAGACAATTCTCGTTATTCCTCCCGACTCCGCCGTCGTGATTGTTGTGACACCGGCCGGCGGAGCGCAAACGCAAGCGAATGGGCGTCTCGCCGTGAACGGTATTCCGCCCACACGGCATGATCTTCCCGCCGCACAACAAGGACTGTGCCATTTTCAGCGAGAAGATCGGCGGCCTGTACTATGCGCTGCACCGGCCCAGCAGCCCCGTGCTTGGCGGCAACTTCATCTGGATCGCCGAATCGCCCGATCTGCTGCACTGGGGAAACCACCGCTGCATCGCCCACAGCCGCAAAGGCATGTGGGACAGTATCCGCGTAGGGGCGGGGGCCGCGCCGGTCCGAACCGCGCAGGGTTGGCTGGAAATCTACCACGGCGCGGCAGCCAACCCGACACTTTACTGCCTGGGGGCCTTGCTGCTCGACCTGGAGCAGCCCTGGAAAGTGCTGGCGCGGTCCGCGGATCCAATCATGGAACCGCTAGCCGAATACGAGAAGGTCGGCTTTTTCGGCAACGTGGTCTTCACCAACGGCCACGTGGTCGACGGCGACGAAGTGACGATTTACTATGGCGCGTCCGACAGCGTAATCTGCGGGGCGCGGTTCTCGATCCGGGAAATCCTGAGGACGCTGGCCAATTAGGTCGTTTCCGTTGTGGCATATTTGTCGGGCAGGCCGAGCAACACAAGTTCCATCCAGATTCGATGACAGGAAGATGGCAGACATCAGAAACCGCAGTCAATCCGCGTCGCTCCGGAAAATCACCGCCCGGCCGTTACCGGTACTAGGGTCGAGAGCACCGCTCCGATTCGGCTTCCCGCTCTAACCCCAGCGGGATGCTGACGACCCCTCCTCTCGTTTAGGGCAATCGGATAAAATTACCTCTAACTGCGCCTTTGTTCGCTCGTAATTCCGAAAACTAGGGGGTTGATCATGTCAGGTCAGGACAAAAGCAAGCAGGGACTCATCGAAGACCTGCCGGAAATGCGGCGAAGGGTTGCGGCGTTGGAGCGTATCGACGCCGAACGCAAGATTGCCGAGGAGGCGTTGCGGGAAAGAGAGATACAACTTTTCGAGGCTCAGGAGGTTGCCCGCCTCGGTTTCTATGTCCTTGATATTGCCGCAGGCCGATGGACGAGTTCGCCGGTTCTCGACCAGATTCTTGACATTCCTGCTGATTATGAAAAGACGGTTGACGGATGGGCAAATCTGGTGCATCGCGATGAACGCCAGGCAATGCTGGATCACTTGCTCAAGGAAGTCGTGGGAGAGAGAAAGCCCTGTGATCGCGAGTACCGGATCGTCCGCTATGGGGACAAGCAGGTACGTTGGGTTCATGGGCTTGGCCGATTGCAATTGAACGCAAACGGCCAGCCCGTTTTCATGCTTGGCACCATTCAGGACATTACGGAGCGTAAGCAGGGCGAGGAGGCACTCAGGCAGTCCGAAGAAGCGTTGCGGAAGGCCCACGACGAACTGGAACAACGGGTCAAGGAGCGTACTGTGGAACTGGCGAAGGCGAACGAAAGCCTCAACATCTTCCGCAAGTTTGTGGAAGCCTCGGGAGAGGGTTTTGGCATGGCGGATCTTGATGGCACAATCGCCTACGCAAACCCGGCATTGTGTCGGCTGATGGGCGAAGAAAAGCTGGAAGATGTGCTCGGTAAGAACATATCTGCGTACTATCCCGAGGATTATTTGCAAAGGCGGAAGGATGAAATGATCCCCGCCTTGCTACGAGAAGGAGATTGGCACACTGAAACGCGGGTCTTGCAACGACACGGGAAACCGATCTCAGTTCAGCAAACCAGTTCCTTGATTCGCGACGAAACTGGGAATCCCATTCGCACTGCGGTCGTGATTAGCGACATCACCGAACGCAAGCAGGCCGAGGAGGCTTTGGCGAAGGAACACCGCAACCTCCGACACATGCTCCGATCCAGCGATAACGAACGGCAACTCATCGCCTACGAAATTCACGATGGGCTGGCCCAACAGCTAGCCGGGGCCATTATGCAGTTTCAAGCTTACGGTCACCTAAAGGACACGCAGCCCAAGCAAGCGGCGAAGGCTTACGATGCAGGGCTGACCATGCTCCAACAAGGGCATTTTGAGACCCGCCGCCTGATTGCCGGTGTCAGGCCGCCGATACTCGATGAGGAAGGCATCGTGGAAGCTGTCGCCCACTTGGTCCATGAGTTGGGCCGTGACAAAGGGCCGAAGATCGAAAATCGTAGCAGGGTTGATTTCGACCGGCTGGACCCGACCCTGGAGAATGCCATCTACCGGATTGCCCAGGAAGCTTTGACGAATGCCTGCAAGCACGGCAAGAGCGAAAGAATATCGGTCAGCCTCTTGCAGCGGGAGGATCGTCTGCGTATCGAGATTCGTGATTGGGGCGTAGGATTCGACCCCAAGACCGCTCCGAAGAATCGTTTTGGGCTGGAGGGCATTCGACAACGGGCAAGGCTGCTGGGTGGAAAATGCCATATCCGAAGCTCGGCGGGCAAAGGCACCCGCATCACGGTCGAGTTGCCCGTGATACCAAGGGACGAAGAGGGGTGATCGTCGCCACAAACGGCTCTCTTCCTGGGCGGGGCTTTCTCAGTATTCAATTGGCAGCATCAGGATTTTCCGGCCGTCGCCGCCGTCCGCGCAGTACCATGGGTACATGGTACCCGGACCAAGTCTCCGGAACAGCCAATGGAACAAAAATGGGATAAACCGCACGGCCTCTGCCAGATTGACCTTGCGCAGGCCAGGCCCACTCTACAATTCCACCACCTTCATGACCTTCCATCCGGCCCGGCGGTGATTATAATAGGAATCCGTACGTCCAACCTGGGCATCCCCAGTCCCTCCCACCAACTGCCGGCCGCGCCGGCCAAGGAGCCTACGCATGATCCGTTCGCAACTCTGTCTTTCCCTGGTTTTGACCCTCAGCACACTCAGCCTTCTCCCCGCGGCCCGCGCCGATGACAAGCCGATCCGCGCCCTGCTGGTCGCCGGCGGCTGCTGCCACGATTACAAGCGGCAGAAAGACATTCTCACGGAAGGCATCTCCGCCCGGGCCAACGTCCAGTGGACGATCGCCTACGATCCCGACGGCAGCACCAGCCACCTCAATCCCGTCTATCAGCAAGACGACTGGGCCAAGGGCTTCGACGTCGTGTTGCACGACGAGTGCTCGGCCGACGTGAAGGACCTGAAGGTCATCGACCGCATTCTAAAGCCGCATCGCGAGGGCCTGCCGGCCGTGGTGTTGCACTGCGCCATGCACTGCTATCGCAGCGCCGGCTGGCCGCAAAAGGTGACTCCCTGGTTCGAATTCACGGGGCTGCCTTCGACGGGTCACGGCGCCCAGTTGCCCATCGCCGTTACCTCTCTCGACAAGGACAACCCCATCATCAAGCCCTTGCAGGACTGGACGACGATCAATGAAGAACTCTACAACAACGGCGGCGGCAAGCTGTTGGAAACGACCCAGCCGTTGGCCAAGGGCAAGCAGACGTTCCAGCGTGGCGGCAAGGAAGCTGCCGACCAGTTCGTCGTGGTCTGGACCAACATTTACAACGGCAAGGCGAAGGTCTTCGGCACGACGCTGGGGCACAACAACGACACCTGTGCCGATTCGCGGTATCTGGACCTTGTGACCCGCGGCCTCCTCTGGTCGGTCGGCAAACTGGATGCGGCCCATTTGAAGCCCGCCCAGAAGGTGCTGTTGGATAAATAGCTGCTCAGCCTACGGAGCGAGAGATACATAAGACCGATCCGCACGAGACAACGGGCACAAGCTGCGATTTGCGTTATGGGAGCTATTGTGGCTTCTACTTTGACGAAAAAGTGAAACAGGCCGCCGCCGCGGCGCAAGCGCGCACCAGCGCGGAGGCAAAGCGGCCCAAGCTTCGTTGGGTCCTGCAGCAAGTCGCGAACATGTGCGATGACGGGGATGACGGGCTATGCCGCGTGGCGCAAGGGCTGCCTTGTCGCCGTGCCCCGGCGATTCCTTGTTCGCAGAGTTAGCGCAAACAGTTCCTCAAGTAACGGTTCGACTTCGCACACGGCATGCGGAATGCGAGGCAATTGGCGGCGGCAGCGGCCAGCACTGCTTGAATTGCAGGACCTTCGCCCGTCGTTGGCACCTTTTTCTTCCCGCGCCGGCCGCCAGATGGTTGTCGCACGAGCCAGCAGGATCAATCGCAAGGATGGGGGGCGCGGTATTCTCTCGGGATGCTCTTCTTGGTGGCGTTGCTTGGCGGGACCGTCACCGAGATGGACCGTAAGAGTGTGCGTCAAAATTAGTTGTACAAATATTATTTCCGTGGCGATAGGGTGTAGTTCCAGTCGCCATGGAATTCATGTCGTTTGAGGCGTAGTTGTCGCAGTTGGTCGTCGCTTACTTT